>Ga0209370_1000098_pt1 | contig 197787 bp, 177 predicted proteins | sample AgamicAtPrz_FD_187164 | JGI IMG/M metagenome (GOLD analysis project Ga0209370, IMG submission 187164) | Agave microbial communities from Guanajuato, Mexico - At.P.rz (SPAdes) (version 2) | ecosystem: Host-associated > Plants > Phyllosphere > Phylloplane/Leaf | place: Guanajuato, Mexico...
CACACGGCATACTTTACGCAGTGCGGAGTTTGGTTTTTTAGGAGTGGTGGTATATACACGAGTACATACGCCACGTTTCTGCGGGCAGGCTTCCAGTGCAGGCACGTTGCTTTTTGCAACTTTGCGCGCACGTGGTTTGCGTACCAGCTGGTTAACTGTTGCCATTAAATAGCTCCTGGTTTTAGCTTTTGCTTCGTAAACACGTAATAAAACGCCCTCATACAATATGAGGACGCGAAATTTTAGGGCTACGTCGAAAAGGTGTCAAGAAATATACAGCGATCTCAAATCACCAGTTCATTTGACCGGTGTGTGCAATCGCCAGATTAACGAAATCAGTATAGCTAACCACGTCAATTGTGGTTGAAATTTGAGCAGTCAGGCCTCGCGCTTCTATGTCATCTTTAAGCGCAAAGACCTTAATGGGGGCATTCGTAAGAATTTCAACATAGCGACTGCCCGCCATCGCGGCGAGAACGCCGTCCTGAAGCAACAACAAAGCGTCGCCGTCGCGCAGCATTCTCACCATTGCATCAATATCGCACTGCCACGGCGAGTGGCTCAGAGTATGGAGCATGGCGGCCTCAGAATGTCAGAATCTTATCGTAGTGGGAAAGTTGCTCACGCAGGCGTTCGGGGGCAAGTATCGTTGCATCCAGCACCAGCGGCGTCTGCTCATCCAGCCCGCGCGCTTTCAACGACGCCGCGCAGACCCAGAATGTTTCGATGTCATAGAGAGGAAGCACTTTGAAGGTGGCGATATAGTCCCGCGCCAGGATCGCCTGCGGCTGCTGCCCGGCGAGGAGCTGAAGGACGCCGTCACCAATAAAGAAGACGCCGATATCTTCCGTCAGCGCAGAGGTGGCCAGAAGCGCATCCAGCCCCTCCCTGCCAGCGGCGCTGCCGTGGGGAGCCGAAGAAAAAACGAAGGCTACGCGGTTCATCAGAATTGCACCATCCGATCGCAGGTCAGCGCTGCCTGCGCAAGCGCGCCCAGGCCGCTGAGGGAAAAGCCCGCCTGCAGATTGGCGCCGGCGAGATTTAAACGTTCGGCTTCGGACGCGTCGACAATACCGCGGCGCAGCGCTGCGGCCACGCAAATATGCAGTTCAACGCCGTAGGTCTGGTTAAGGGCCTGCCAGGCCCTTACCAGGTCAAACTCGTCAGAGGCCGGGGAGGTCAGCTGGTTAGCGTTATATACACCTTCACGATAGAAGAAGACGCTTATCAGTTCGTGGCCCGCCTCAAGCAGCGCCCGTGCAAATTGCAGCGCGCTGCTTGCCTGCTGGGTACCGTAAGCCGGCCCCGTCACCATTAACGCAAAACGCATTACTTCTCTTGCCCCAGGAAATCACCACTCTTGAACTGGCGGATATAGAGGTAGACCGTATGTTTAGAGATATTCAGGCGATCCGCTACCTGGTTGATAGCATCTTTGATATCGAAGATCCCTTTCTCATAAAGATTAAGCACGATCTGGCGATTTTTAGCGTTATTAGAGACATTGCGATCGGCATTAACCTCTTCGATGGTGAACTCAAGCGTTTGGGTTACCAGATCTTCAACAGAGGAGGCAAAGTTAACGGAGGAGCCAACATCAGGCGTTTCCGGTGGAATAAAGGTGCTCATGATTTGCGAGAACGGCACATCCAGGTTCATGTTAATGCACAGCAAACCAATGACCCGCTGATCCCGGTTGCGGATAGCGATAGTGACCGACTTCATCAGTACGCCACTCTTGGCGCGAGTGAAATAGCATTTGGAAACGCTGCTGTCTGCACCCGTCATGTCGTGCAGCATACGCAGCGCAAGGTCGGTGATTGGCGAGCCAATTTTACGGCCGGTATGCTCACCATTAGCAATGCGGATAGCGGAACACTTCAGATCTTGCAGGGAGTGCAATACGATTTCGCAGTGGGACCCAATGAGCATCGCTAACCCGTCCACCACCGCCTCGTATGATTTGAGAATATCAAAATCGGACGGGTCGAAAGGACGTTGATCCAGCAGATCGAGCTCGCTGGTTTCGTTGGTTAATAGCGACCTGGTCATGAAAAAAACACTCCTTTTCAGGAGCCTGTCGGTAGGTTTTCAGGGCAGGCTCATCATTTACACGGACAACTAAATTAATACAGCGCAGGTAAGGCTTTCCAGTGTTAATTATATCTGCCCCTGAATAAAAAAACCGCCGCCTTAAAGGCGGCGGCTTCGCAGTTTTATTTCTTCGCTGCGTCAGCTGCTTTGGCATCTGCTGCGGCTTCAGGCTTTGCATCCGCCTTCGGTGCCGGCTTGATATCCAGCAGCTCTACGTCAAACACCAGCGTAGAGTTAGCCGGGATACCCGGAACGCCGGTTTTACCGTAGGCCAGATCCGGTGGGATGACCAGCTTGATTTTGCCGCCTTTCTTGATGTTTTTCAGGCCTTCGGTCCAGCCCGGGATTACGCCATCAAGACGGAAGGAGAGCGGCTCACCGCGGGTGTAAGAGTTATCAAACTCTTTACCGTCGATCAGAGTGCCCTTGTAGTTAACAACAACGGTATCGCTGTCTTTAGGTGCGTTGCCGGTACCTTCTTTCTCAATCTGGTACACCAGGCCGGTAGAGGAGGTTTTCACGCCTTTCTCTTTAGCGAAAGCGTCACGATAGGCTTTGCCTTTGGTTTCGTTTTCGGTTGCATCTTTTTCCATCTTCTCCTGAGCCGCACCCTTCACGCGCGCTTCAAAAGCCTGGAGTGTTTGTTCGATTTCCTGATCGGAGAGTTTGCTCTTGTCTGCAAACGCGTCCTGAACACCGGCGATCAGCTGAGCCTGATCCAGTTTGATGCCCAGTTTTTCCTGCTCTTTCAGGGAGTTTTCCATATAACGACCCAGAGAGGCTCCGAGCGCATAGGCTGATTTCTGGTCGTCATTTTTGAACGCCGCTTTGCTGTCTGCGCTGGCAGCTGGTTTCGCAGCGGTATCCGCAGCGAAGGCCAGTGGCGCATTCAGTGCGACAGCCATAGTGGTTGCCAGCAGCGTTACTTTAAACAGTGATTTCATCCATATCTCCAGGGACCAGGGCCTCTCGCCCCGGCATTAAACGTAAATGAGTTGCGTACTATAAAACGTTGCGGAAGAAATCTACAGACAGACTCACCCGAAACTCGCCTCTTTTAAGACTATTTTTGTTTAAATTAGTTTCTTACTGGCGGCATGGTTACTGCTAACCGACCTAAAGTCAGCTAAAATTCGCCGCCGCCCCTTTTTACGGCGCCCGACTGATTAACGAGGTGAATCATGCAGGACACGACAATGGAAGCACGACTGGCAGAGCTGGAGAGCCGGCTGGCTTTTCAGGAGATCACCATCGATGAGCTGAACCAGACCGTGACGGCTCACGAGCTCGAAATGGCAAAGCTGCGCGATCTGCTGCGTCTGCTGACGGAAAAGGTGAAAGCGACCCAGTCCTCCCACATCGCCTCCCAGGCTGAAGAGACCCCGCCACCGCACTATTGAGGCGTAAAAAAAGCGGGATAATCCCGCTTTTTTGTTACCTGAAAGGTATTAGTGGCAGCCGCAGCCGCCGTTACCGCAACCACCTTTACCGTGGCCGTGGTCGTGACCATGGTCGTGGCCGTGACCACCGCAGCAGCCGTCGTGGCCATGATCGTGGTCGTGGTCGTGACCGTTCGCACCGTGAACATGGCCATGGGCCAGCTCTTCTTCGGTTGCTTCGCGGATAGCAACAACTTCAACGTTGAACTTCAGGTTCTGGCCAGCCAGCATGTGGTTGCCATCAACCACAACGTGGTCGTCTTCAACTTCAGTGATTTCAACCGGTACCGGACCCTGGTCGGTTTCAGCCAGGAAGCGCATGCCAACCTGCAGCTCGTCAACGCCCATGAACACGTCTTTAGGAACGCGCTGCACCAGGTTCTCGTCGTACTGACCGTAGGCGTCGTTTGCGCCTACGGCAACGTCAAATTTGTCGCCTACTTCATGACCGTCCAGCGCGTTTTCCAGGCCGGAAATCAGGGAGCCGTGACCGTGCAGGTAGTCCAGCGGCGCACTCACCGGAGACTCATCAACCAATACACCGTCTTCTGTACGTACCTGATAGGCCAGGCTGACCACCAGGTCTTTTGCTACTTTCATGATATCTCCTGAGCGTGGGAAAATTGCTGGCGCCGATTGTAACGGAAATCTGCACCCGTGTACCCTTTAGCTTAAAAAAACTCGGGGCATATCGCTAGTCGGGATGAAAAATGCCGATCACTTGCTCTTCTTTGCGAACATGCTCGCGGGCCTCTTTATCCGCCTCGCGCATCTGGTGACCGCACTTAACACACTCAACAATATCGATATTATTTTCACGCCACATCGCCAGCGAATCCTGAGCCTGGCAGGCCGGGCATTTTGCGCCGGCAATAAAGCGTTTACGAATTGCCATCTTTAATTACCTCTATTCAAATTCATCCCAGCCATCCAGCTGTCGGCGTTCTTGCTGCATCTCACGCTGGAAGATCTCCTCCAGCTCGCGCCGCGCTTCCCGGGCGCGGGAAATTTGCACCGTATCCGTGTGCACAGGCATCAGTTCGCGCAGCATGCGCATATCCAGGCGGCGGAAGTGAAGCTGCGCGCGCTGGGCCTGATGGGGATGCATACCAAGCGTTACCAGGGTTTTGCGGCCTAACTCCAGCGCGCTGGAGAAGGTCTCGCGGGAAAACTGTTTTACGCCCGCCTGCAGCAGCTCATGGGCCTCAACGCGGCCTCGCGCCCGGGCAAGAATATGCAGATGCGGGAAATGCTGCTGGCAGATCTCCACCAGCTTCATGGTATCTTCCGGCTCGTTGCAGGTGATCACGATAGACTGCGCCGCTTCGGCGCCGGCAGAGCGCAGCAGCTCAACCTGGGTGGCATCGCCGTAATAGACCTTATAACCATATTTACGCATCAGGTTGACCGCGCTGATATCCCGCTCCAGTACCGTAATGCGCATCTTGTTAGCCATGAGCAGGCGACCTATCACCTGACCGAAGCGCCCAAACCCCACCACAATCACCTGCGGCTTATCGTCTTCAACCCAGGGCGCTTCGTCTTCACCGTCGGCGGCGTTAAAGCGGCGTGAAAGCTGTTTATCAATAAGCTTCATCAGCAGCGGCGTGGTCATCATCGACAGGGTTACCGTCACCAGCAGCAGCGCCATCTGGTCATTCTGGAACAGACGCTGGGAGGAGGCGGTGGAGAAGAGCACAAAAGCGAACTCCCCGCCCTGGCTGAGTACGCCAGCGAACTGCATCCGCTCCGAGGTACGCAGGCCGTAAATCCGAGCCAGCAGATACAGCACGCCCGTTTTGACCGCCACCAGCACCGCCACGCTCATTAACACCCACAATATATGGGTATAGAGCACCCCAAGGTTGAGCGCCATCCCCACGGAGATAAAGAACAGCCCCAGCAGCAGCCCTTTAAACGGGTCGATGGCGTTTTCCAGCTCGTGCCGGTATTCGCTCTCCGCCAGCAGCACGCCGGCGATAAAGGTCCCTAGCGCCATCGACAGCCCAAGCGCATCCATGAACAGCGCCGAGCCGAGCACCAGCAGCAGCGTGGCGGCGGTAAAGACTTCGCGCACGCCGGAAGCGGCGATGAAGCGGAATACCGGGCGCAGCAGATAACGGCCGCCAATCAGCATGCCGGTAAAGGCCAGCACCTTCATGCCCACCTTCATCCAGTCGAAATGGTCATCGCCGGAGCCCGCCAGCAGCGGCACCAGCGCCAGCGCAGGGATCACCGCCAGATCCTGAAACAGCAGTACCGAGAACCCCAGCTGTCCGGCCTCGTTGCGGTTCATGCCCTTGTCGCGCATCAGCTGCAGCGCCATCGCCGTGGAGGACATGGCGAGCCCGATGCCGCCAACCACCGCCGCCTGCCACGAAAAATCGGTCAGCATCAGCAGGCCGCCCAGTATTGCCGCGCTGCATAACACCTGGGCGGCGCCGACGCCGAAGATGGAACGCCGGAGTTGCCACAGCTTCGCCGGGTTTAGCTCAAGGCCGATGATAAACATCAGGAACACCACGCCCAGCTCGGAGAAGTGGAGAATTTCATCCACATCGCTGATAAACCCCAGCCCCCAGGGGCCAATGGCGATGCCCGCCAGCAGGTAGCCCAGCACCGCGCCAATGCCCAGCCTGGAGGCCAGGGGTACGGCAACCACCGCCGCGAACAGGAACAGCACGCCGGCCAACAGCAAATTGGAACCTTCCATTAGCGGCCTCCCGGCATAAGCGGCGCGGCCAGCCAGTCGCCGTAGGCTTTCGCATGGCTTGCCAGCGCCTGCTGCGGCTGGCGCCTGGCCCAGTAGACGATAATCGGGCTCAGCCAGTGCATCCGGCACATGGCGGCGGTAAGTTCAAAGGGACGCAGGATATCGCTGATGGGATAGCCGTTCAGGCCATCGTGGCGGTAGGCGCTCTCCGGCTCACCGGTGGTGATCACGTTCCGCCAGTACTTTCCCGCCAGCTGGTTGCCCCCCACCCCGCTGGAAAAACCACGGGTTAACACGCGGTCAAGCCACTCTTTCAGCAGTGCCGGGCAGCTATAGGTATAGAGCGGATACTGGAACACGATAACGTCGTGCTCGCGCAGTAGCTCCTGCTCATGGGGGATATCGATAAAAAAGTCGGGGTAGTGCGCGTAGAGATCGTGCACCGTTACGTTGCTGAGCTTTAAGGCCGGCTGAAGCAAAACCCGGTTAGCGACCGAGTCCTGAGACTCCGGATGGGCATACAGCAGCAGCACTTTCGCTGTCTGGGACATCATTCCTCTCCCGGGTCGTCATCACTGTTATTTTGGGCTACCATGGCACACCCACGCTGCGCGTGGCGGCACATTTAACCTGATTATAATGACAACTTAACATAGTCGGAACAGACGGCGCTCTATGATTGTTTTCTCCTCGCTACAAATTCGTCGCGGCGTACGCGTCCTGCTGGACAACGCTTCAGCCACCATTAACCCCGGCCAGAAAGTAGGCCTGGTGGGCAAAAACGGCTGCGGCAAATCGACCCTGCTGTCGCTGCTGAAAAACGAAATCAGCGCCGATGCCGGCAGTTTTACCTTTCCGGCAAACTGGCAGCTGGCCTGGGTAAACCAGGAGACGCCGGCCCTGAGCGAACCGGCCCTCGACTATGTGATTGACGGCGATCGCGAATACCGCAGGCTGGAAGCCGAGCTGAAAACGGCCAACGAGCGCAACGACGGCCACGCCATTGCCACCGTCCACGGCAAGCTGGATGCCATTGACGCCTGGACCATCCGCTCCCGCGCCTCCAGCCTGCTGCACGGCCTGGGCTTCAGCAACGAACAGCTGGAGCGCCCGGTCAGCGACTTCTCCGGCGGCTGGCGCATGCGCCTCAACCTGGCCCAGGCGCTGGTATGCCGCTCTGACCTGCTGCTGCTCGATGAACCTACTAACCACCTCGATCTCGACGCCGTGATCTGGCTGGAAAAATGGCTGAAGAGCTATCAGGGCACGCTGATCCTTATTTCCCACGACCGCGACTTCCTCGATCCGGTGGTGGATAAAATCATCCATATCGAACAGGAGTCGATGTTCGAATATACCGGCAACTACAGCTCGTTCGAACGCCAGCGCGCCACGCGCCTCTCCCAGCAGCAGGCGATGTACGAAAGCCAGCAGCAGCGGGTGGCCCACCTGCAAAGCTTTGTCGATCGCTTTAAGGCCAAAGCCTCCAAGGCCAAACAGGCCCAGAGCCGTATCAAGATGCTGGAGCGCATGGAGATGATCGCCCCGGCGCACGTGGATAACCCGTTCCACTTTAGCTTCCGCGCGCCGGAGAGCCTGCCGAGCCCGCTGCTGAAGATGGAAAAAGTGAGCGCCGGCTACGGCGAGCGCACCATTCTGAACTCCATTAAGCTCAACCTGGTACCGGGGTCACGTATTGGCCTGCTCGGACGCAATGGCGCCGGGAAATCGACTTTAATTAAACTGCTGGCGGGCGAGCTTGAGCCGGTAAGCGGCGACATCGGCCTGGCGAAGGGCATCAAGCTTGGCTACTTTGCCCAGCATCAGCTGGAATTTTTACGCGCAGACGAGTCGCCCATTCAGCACCTGGCGCGCCTTGCCCCGCAGGAGATGGAGCAGAAGCTGCGCGACTACCTGGGCGGCTTTGGCTTCCGCGGCGATAAGGTCAGCGAAAACACCGAACGCTTCTCCGGGGGCGAAAAGGCCCGCCTGGTGCTGGCGCTGATCGTCTGGCAGCGTCCGAACCTGCTGCTGCTCGATGAACCGACCAACCACCTGGATCTCGACATGCGCCAGGCGCTGACCGAAGCATTGATCGAGTTCGAAGGGGCGCTGGTGGTGGTGTCGCACGACCGGCATCTTATCCGCTCCACCACCGACGACCTCTATCTGGTCCATGACGGTAAGGTGGAACCTTTCGATGGCGATCTGGAAGATTATCAGCAGTGGCTGAGCGACGTGCAGAAGCAGGAAAACCAGCCTGCCGACGCCGCAAAAGAGAACGCCAACAGCGCCCAGTCGCGTAAAGATCAGAAGCGCCGCGAGGCGGAGCTGCGTACGCAGACTCAGCCGCTGCGCAAAGAGATTACCCGTCTGGAAAAAGAGATGGAGAAACTCAACGCCCGGCTGGCGACCGTTGAAGAGAAGCTGGGCGACAGCGGCCTGTATGACCAGTCGCGCAAGGCCGAGTTAACCGAGTGCCTGCAGGTACAGGCTACAACGAAATCCAGCCTTGAAGAGTGTGAAATGGCCTGGCTGGATGCCCAGGAGCAGCTTGAAGCCATGCTTCAGAGCGACTAACCCGGCGGAGGGGCGATGATACCTGACGTGACCAGCGAGATTACGTTTCGCAAACTCAGCATCTTCATGACCTTTATGGAGACGGGCAACATCGCCCGGGCCGCCGAGGTGCTCAACCTGAGCGGCGTCAGCGTACATCGCGCCCTGCATACTCTGGAAGAGAACGTCCGCTGCCCGCTGTTCACCCACAAAGGCCGTAATCTGATCGCCCTCCCCGCCGCCTGGACGCTGCTGGAGTATTGCCAGGAGGTGATGCAGGTGATGGAGCGCGGGCTGGAAGAGGCGCGTAAAACCGCCGGGGTCGGCCAGGGGCGTCTGCGGGTGGGCACCCTTTATTCGCTGACCCTGGAGACAGTGCCGCAGCTGATTATGGGCATGAAGCTGCGCCGCCCGGATCTGGAGATGGATCTCACCATGGGATCTAACGAGACCCTGCTGCATATGCTGGAAGAGGGGTCGCTGGACGCCATCCTGATCTCCATTTCCGAAAGCGAAATCGACCGCAACAACCTCGAAGTATTACCCCTGTTCCACGACGACATTTGCCTTGCCGCCCCGGCATCGGCCCGGCTCAATACCGAAGGCTTAGCCGATTTACGCGACTACAAAGATCAGAAGTTTGTCGCCCTGGCTGAGGGTTTCGCCACCTACGCCGGTTTCCAGGAGGCGTTTCACATTGCCGGTTTTGAGCCGGAGATTGTTACCAGGGTCAATGATATTTTCTCGATGCTAAGCCTGGTGCAGGCGGGCGTCGGCTTTACGCTGATGCCGGGCAGGATGAAGAAGGTGTATGAAAACTCGGTGCAGCTTCTGAAGCTGGCCCAGCCTTACCAGATGCAGCAGCTGATCGCCATCGTCTTTGCCCGCAACCGCGAGCAGGATCCCAGCCTGCGGGCGCTGGCGGCGGAAGGCCGCATGTACGCCCGCCGCCTGGAGCAGTCGCTCAACCCTTAAGGCGTTTTGCGAGGTGCACCGCGACCTCGATGCCGCTGCGCTCCAGAGAGATACTCTCTCCTTCCCATGCCGCCTGACGCGTCAGGCAGGTGAGCACCCCGCCGGGCGGCATCTCGATCGCCAGCCGGGCTTCGCGCTCGTTGGCGGCTATGACCGCCTCCTGCCAGCGCACCGTCCGGGCCATATTCATCGCCAGATCGTCGGCAATTCTCTCCGGCTGCCAGAGCACGCGCCCGGTGCTGCCGCTGAGATAGGCATAGCGCGGACGAGAAAGGGTCACCTGGCTGAAGGCCTCGACGAGCTTTTTCGCCGGGTCGGCCAGCAGCTCGCAGTGCGACGGCACGCTCACCGCCAGGCGGCGGGCTTTATTGGCCCCTTTAGCCAGCGCACGCTTCGCCACCTCCGACATCCCCTCATCGGAGCCGGCAATCACGATCTGCGTTTCGGCGTTCAGGTTGGCAATGTAGGTTCCTGTTCCTTCCATAATGGCTTCAACCTGCGAAAGGGTTAACCCCATGATGGCCGTCAGGCCGTAGCCGTGCGGCCAGGCCTGCTCCATCAGGTCGCCACGCAGCGCCACCAGCTTCAGGGCATCGCGGAAATCAAGCGCTCCGGCGACCACCGCCGCGGGATAGGCGCCAATAGAGAGGCCGCTGACGATATCCGGCGCCACGCCGCGGCGCTCCAGCTCGCGTGCCCAGGCCACCCCGGCGATCAGCAGCGCCAGCTGCACCGCGCGGGTGTGCTGTAAAGCCGCGGGGGTATCCAGGGCGTCCACTTCGCTGGCGCCCAGCACTTCACGAGCCTGGGCCAGCTCGGTTCCCGGCAGGTTTTGCAGCATATCCGGATGCTGCGTCCCCTGCCCCGGAAAGGTAAACAGGATCTTCATTGTTCCTCCCATGCCCAGGGGTTCGCCGTCATGCGCGGCCCCCGGTTGGTTTTCAGCAAGGTTTTCCCGTCGCGCAACCACTCGTTGAGCGCAAAGCCGCCCTGCGGCGTTTCCACCTGGGTATCGGCCCGGCAGAGCGCGCCCTCAAGGTGCGACTGCCAGGCGGCCAGCTCATCGCGGGAGAGAGGCTCTGGGGCGCGGATCAGCAGGTCGAGATCGCTCGCAGCGTGGATCGCTGGGATACCGGTTGCCAGCGCATAGCCGGTGCTGCCGGTAATGCCCCACGTCCAGGGCCAGCGCCTGCGGGAAAGCTGTACCGCCACCTGAACCGGCGGCTGGGTGATAAAGGGCGAGCGCAGCAGATCGTCTTCCGCGCTCAGCCGTTCGGGGGAGACGACGCGGACGATCTGGTCGGGGTTAACCCAGCCCGCCGCGCGCTGGTCGCGCTTCAGGCCGCGTACCCCTACCGGAATACGTCCGTTGCCATCAACATCACGCCGCACCACCACCGGCAGGCCGGTGTGCCAGGCCGCGTCCACCCAGGGCTCGCTGATATCCATCAGCGCGTCTCGTGCGGTAAGCCAGACCAGGTCGTGCGGGCGTAATGTTGTGGTCATGATTACATTCCTGAAGTCAGTGAGATAAACAGCGGCAGCGACAGGATACAGAGTACCGAGCTCAACAGCAGCACCGCTTCCGCATCCGGCGACTGCACGCCAAAGCGGTTACCGAACACCACGCCGAAGAAGCCGGCGGAGAGAGCAATCATCAGGATAGCGGTAATAGCGACCGAGCCCTGCAGGCCGAACACCAGCACGATACCCCAGGCGATGGCCGGCTGAATCAGCAGCTTGGCGATGGTCGAGGTAATAACCATAGTGTTAATTTTCAGCTTACGGGCAGAAAGGATCACCCCGGTCAGGAACAGCGCCGCCGCGGTAGCCGCCAGGCCCAGAGGCTTGATAGAGGCCAGCACCAGCTCCGGCATTTTAATGCCAATGGCGGATAACACGACGCCCAGCAGCGGACCCAGCACGATCGGTTTTTTAATCGAGCGCCACATCAGTACCGGCAGCATAGAGAGCGTTGAACCGGAGTTGCCGCCTTCGGCAAGGGCTTTTTCACGCTCGAGAATCAGCAGGCAGAACGGCGTCATCAGTACGGAACCGCAGGCGATGGAAACCGCTACCGAGAGCGAGGTGGCGGGAGTTTCGCCCAGCACGCTGCCCAGAATCGGCAGACCCAGCGCGGCATAGTTTGGCAGCGCGACGGTCAGGGTCAGCACGGCGGCATCCTGCGGCGATTTTTTGAAAACTTTAGTGGCGAGGAAGTAGATGGCCGCGTAGGTGATCCACATCGCCAGGGTTAGCACCAGGATAAGCGGCGACTGGGCAATAATACCGGCCCAGGGGGTCTGCACCGTGGCGCTGAACAGCGCGGCGGGCAGCGCGAAATCCATTACGAAGATATTGAGCAGGGACACATTTTTGTTATCGACCATTTTTGCCTTACCGGCCCAGAAGCCAAGCAGCATGATGACAAAAATAGGTGCAAGGGCATGAACAATCACATAAGTCATAAATCACCTGTAAAAAGAAGTTTAAGCACTGACGCGATGGTTATTATTTTCAGGATGCAGCGTCCCGCGTGGGCGCGGCAAAGGCGCCCACGGGTCGTGCATCTGGCAGGTCTTGTCTTGTATTACCAGCTGGCTCGCATACGTTCGCGTACCAGTGCCGAGCTGTGGCGATTGTCGGCACCCAGACGGCTTTTCAGCGTCGGATCCCGGCGGGCGTCATCAATGGCCTGCTGTAAGGTGGTTTTCACCAGCGCCAGATCGATGGATGAAGGTGCGTCCGGATTGCTGATATCCAGCAGGTTCTCCAGCAGCCCCAGGGTGGCGTAGTTGCTGATGTCATACGCCATCGGCGGGATGGTAGCCGCCAGTTTTTCCAGCGCGTCGACGGTGCGAAGCGTGATGCGCGCGGCGGACTCTTTGCCCATCGCATGGATCAGCACGCCCTGGTCGTTAAAGGCGATCAGCCGGTTGGCCTGATAGCCGTGAGCCAGAAACGCCCCGGACATCGCTTTGCCGACGATAAGGCCAATTACCGGGTGCCCGGCCAGACGCGCATTGGCATAGGCCGCAGCGGCACCGGCCAGCGCCTGGTGAATACCAAAGGCCTCTTCGCGGCGGCCATACGCCTGACTCGGCACGTCGATCACCGCCACAATCGGGCGTTTGACGGCTTTGTTCGCGTCAGCGGCTACGGTTTCGCTTACTACTTTGGCAAGGGTCCAGCCCTCCAGCAGGCCGACTTCACCTCTGGCAGCTCGCGGGTAGTGGTTATTGGCATCCGGCACTACCGCGATAAAGCGTACCGCCTCGCCGTTCAGCTCCCCGTCCGCCGCCTGCACGGAAGGGCATAGCCCTTCCAGACGTTTGGCGTTTGGCGCCAGGGTTTCCAGCCATAGTTCGCCACGGCTAATTGAAGTACTCATCATTTCACCTCCCGGGCAAAGAGCGCGTGAATCTGTTCGGTATCCGCCTGTTTGCGGGTGTCAAAATTAGTCAGACGCTCGAGATACCAGTCGTAGTTGTCGGTGCGGTGTTTCGCCGGCACGCCTTTGGCAATAGCCTCGTTTACCGCCGCTTTCACCGCGTTCACGCCGTCGCCCACCAGCGCATCCACCAGCCCGCTTTCATAGCGAATCTCGCCGCCGGTCATGCTCCAGATAAACGGACGGTCGCGGGAGTCGTACTCCTCAATACCCGCTTCCTGCTCAATAACCTGCGGGCCGTTCAGCCCCAGACGCGCTTCGCGGGTAACGATAAGGTAGCTGCACAGGGCCGCGGCAATGGACATCCCGCCGAAGCAGCCCACCGTACCGGCCACAATGCCCACAACCGGGGTATAGCGGCGCAGATCGACAATCGCCGCGTGGATATCGGCAATCGCCGCCAGGCCGAGGTTGGCCTCCTGCAGGCGTACGCCGCCGGTTTCGAGGCTCAGTACCGCCTGGGTCGGGATGCCGTTGCGGTTATCTTCTGCCGCCAGCTCCAGCGCGGCCGCCATTTTGGCGCCTGAGACTTCGCCCATGCTGCCGCCCTGGAAGGCACCTTCGATTGCCACGACTACCGCCGGTTTACCGTTGATGGTGCCTTTCGCCACCACCATGCCGTCATCCGCCTGCGGCACGATCCCCTGCGGCCCAAGCCACGGAGAGACGATGCCTTCAAAAGGATCCAGCAGCTCGCGATAGCTACCTTCGTCCAGCAGCGCCTGCGCACGCTGGCGCGCTTTCAGTTCGATAAAACTACGATCATCACGCATAGCTCACCTCTTCAAAGACCTGTTCAATACGAATGCGTGCCACGCCGGGTGTCGCGCCAAAGTCGTGAATGGTTAACGTGCCGGCAGGCAGGCTGCTGACGGTCTGAATACGGTTAAACAATGCGTCCCAGCGGCTACGGCTGTTATCAACGGACGTAGTAATCTCAACGTTCAATGTCTGGCCCTGGTCGGCGGTGAATAACACCTCCATATCGCCGGAGCCAACAACGCCGGCCAGCGCTTTGCCGTTTGAGGTACGGCCGGCAGGCAGGGTTAATGTGATTTTTTCCATAACATCCTCTTAATTCGCTAAGTAAGGCGTCTCGATGCGGTCAAGGAACAGCGTGGCGGCAAGCAGGTCGGCCGCGCCGCCCGGAGAGGCATTGAGCAAGAGCATCTGTTTATCTAATACCGCCAGCGCGCGCTGTCCTGCGGGATGCGCGGTGCCGCCGGCGGCTAATACCGCCCGGGCCCCGTCCTGCATGGCGTCTAACCCCTCCATACCGGCGCGGGAAAGCACGCAGGTATCGGGTAACGAGGTCATGATCGCCATCAGCGCATCGAGCCGGGCATGGGCTTCGCCGCTGCCGTTAAGGCGGCTCAGGCGAAGCTGCGGCAATGCCCGCTGCATAATGTGCGGAAATGCCTGCTGCGCCTCTTCGCGCGCCCCCGGCACCTGATAACGCTGGGTGGCGCGCTGCCCTTTACTGAAGACTCGCGGCGCGGCGTCATCCGGCAGCTGCGCCAGCCGGGCGGCGGTGTCGGCTATCGCCTGCGCTTTCGCGCTGCCGCCGAGCATCGCCACGGCGCTGACCAGCAGCCCCAGCGCCCAGATTGCGCCCCGGTGGGTATTGACCCCGCCGGTTGCCGCCATCATCCGCTGTTCGCCTTCTCGGCCGAGCCGCCCGACGGTTTGCCGCAGGGCGATATCCGCAGGGCGCAGCCAGCTTTGCAGCGCCAGCGCCTGAAACGTGGGGGTCAGGCTGTGCGCCGAACGCTCCATCAGCGCGAGGGATAAATCCTGGTGCGCGCCGTTCCCCCGACTGTCCACCAGACCGGGTTTTGGGCTTAGTCGCGCTTCGTCAATCAGACACTGCGTGGCGGTTCGCGCCAGCCATTCGGCACCGCCTTCAACCGGGATCTGTGGCAGAAGTTTCATTACCAGCTCCGGAATTTCGCAGGTGGGTTGTACAGACCGCCCGACCATTCAACCAGGTCGGAGACGCTGCCAGCCGCCAGCAGAGAGCGGGTGGCGTCGGTGCGGCGAATGCCCATATCTTCCGGGTAGACGACCTTGCCGCTTTGACGCAGCTCGGCGACGCGTTTGGCGTCGACGCCCAGACCGATATCGGTGATACCCGCGACGGCTGCGACCATTGCGCGGCGCTCCTCAAGATCTTTCGCGCGATAGAGGTAAGCAATCCCCTCTTCCGTCAGCACGTGGGTAACGTCATCGCCATAGATCATGACCGGCGCCAGCGGCATACCGGAGGCTTTCGCCACCTCGACGGCGTCGAGTTTTTCCACGAAGGTCGGTTTCACGCCCGCCTGGAAGGTTTCGACCATCTGCACCACCAGCTTTTTACCGCGCTGCATCGGGTCCGGTTCGGTGATCATGTTCAGCCAGGCCGGCGTCGCATGACGACGACCGTGCGGGTCATGGCCCATGTTTGGCGCCCCGCCGAAGCCGGAAAGACGACCGCGCGTTACGGTTGAGGAGTTGGCATAGCCATCAACCTGCAGCGTCGAGCCGATGAACATATCTACCGCGTACTGGCCTGCCAGCTGGCAGAAGGCGCGGTTAGAGCGCATGGAGCCGTCGGCGCCGGTAAAGAAGATGTCCGGACGGGCGCGGATGTACTCTTCCATCCCCAGCTCGCCGCCGAAGCAGTGCACGCTCTCAACCCAGCCGCTCTCGATCGCCGGGATCAGCGTCGGATGCGGGTTCAGTGTCCAGTGTTTACAAATTTTGCCCTTCAGGCCCAGCTGTTCGCCGTAGGTCGGCAGCAGCAGCTCGATGGCGGCGGTGTTAAAGCCGATACCGTGGTTCAGGGACTGCACCTGGTGTTCCGCGTAGATGCCTTTAATCGCCATCATCGCCATCAGGATGTGTTCCTGTTTGATCAGGCGCGGGTCGCGGGTGAACAGCGGTTCAATAAAGAAGGGCTTGTCGGCTACGACGACGAAATCGATCCACGAGCCGGGGATATCCACGCGCGGCAGGTCGCATTCGTCGTCCACCAGCTCGTTCACCTGGGCGATGACGATGCCGTCGTGGAAGGCGGCGGCTTCTACCAGCGCCGGGGTATCCTCGGTGCTGGCCCCGGTATAAAGGTTACCTTTACGGTCCGCTTTAAAGCCGGCGATCAGCGCCACGTTTGGCGAGAGATCGACATACAGGCGCGAGTAAAGCTCGATGTAGGTGTGGATCGCGCCGATCTCCAGCTGGCCGTCCTCCAGCAGCTGCGAAATACGCAGGCTCTGGGTACCGGAGAAGGAGAAGTCGAGCTTGCGGGCGATGCCCTTTTCGAAAATATCCAGGTGCTCGCTGCGGCCAACGCTCGGCATAATCATGTGCAGATCGTGAACGACCTGCGGATTGACCTCGGCCAGCGAGCGGGAGAGAAAGTCTGCCTGTTTCTGGTTATTACCTTCCAGTACGACCTTGTCGCCTGGGGCGATCAGTTTTTCCAGCATGGCAACGAGGTCGCCCGTTGGTAGTACCTTGCCCTGCACCGGTACGGAAGCCAGGCGACGCGCTTTTTCAGTGCGACGAGTGTTCCAGTTCCGGGCTGGCGTTTGCCCTGATAACATTGTTAACCTCCTGATTCAGCACATCTTTTGATTTGCTTAACGCTGGGATAAGTCTGCACCCTGTTGATAAAGGCATCAATTAAGCCTGGCGTAGGATTGTTAGCTTCAGAGTAATAAAGAAGGTAACTAAATGTGATCCGGATCAATTACGGCATGCCACTAAAGGGCTATGAGCAGGAAATAAAAGGAGAAAGGCGGTAAAGGCGCGGCCGATATTCCTTGTTTTTATAAACAGGAGGCGCCCGGAAAGGTATAGTAAGCGATTGACAAGAATTAGCATCACACCGTTATGACGCAGACAATCCCATCCGAATTTAACTTTACGCCCGAAGACGGCACGGCTTTTGTCCCGATGCGGGGCATGGCAAATCGCCACCTGCAGACCATGCTGCCGCGCCTCATCCGCCGCAAAGTGCTTTTTACGCCCGTCTGGCAGCGCCTCGACCTGCCGGATGATGATTTTATCGATCTCGCCTGGAGCGAAGATCCGCAGCAGGCGCAGCACAAGCCGCGGCTGGTGGTGTTTCACGGCCTCGAGGGCAGCCTGCACAGCCCCTACGCCCACGGTCTGATCCAGGCCGCCAAAGCGCGCGGCTGGCTTGGGGTGGTCATGCATTTCAGGGGATGCAGCGGCGAGCCTAATCGTCAGAAACGCATTTATCACTCCGGTGAGACCGAGGACGGCACCTGGTTCCTGCGCTGGCTGGCAGAGACCCACGGCCCGGCCCCTACCGCCGCCGTCGGCTATTCACTGGGCGGCAATATGCTCGCCTGCCTGCTGGCAAAAGAGGGCGACACTATCCCGCTGGACGCCGCCGTTATTGTCTCCGCCCCCTTCATGCTGGAGCAGTGCAGCTACCATATGGAAAAGGGCTTCTCCCGGGTTTATCAGCGCTATCTGCTTAACCTGCTAAAAGCCAATGCGGCCCGCAAGCTGAAAGCCTACCCGGACACGCTGCCGGTGAGCCTCGGCCAGCTGAAAAAGGTGCGGCGCCTGCGGGAGTTCGACGATCTGATCACCGCCAAAATCCACGGTTTTGCCGATGCGATCGACTATTATCGTCAGTGCAGCGCCATGCCGGTGCTGAGTAAGATCGTCAAACCGACGCTGATCATCCATGCTAAAGACGATCCCTTTATGGATCACCACTCCATACCGGCGCAGGAGTTTTTGCCGGCAAACGTGGAGTATCAGCTAACCGAGCACGGCGGCCACGTGGGCTTTGTCGGCGGCACCCTGCGCCGCCCGCAGATGTGGCTGGAGACGCGCATACCGGACTGGCTAACCTCATACCTGGAGCCAAACAGATGATGATTCCCTGGCAGGATCTGGCGCCCGAAACGCTGGATAATCTGATTGAAAGCTTTGTGTTACGCGAAGGCACCGATTATGGTGAACAGGAACGTACGCTCGAACAGAAAGTGGCCGACGTAAAACGTCAGCTGCAAAGCGGCGAGGTGCTGCTGGTGTGGTCTGAGCTGCACGAAACGGTCAACATCATGCCCCGCAACCAGTTCCGCGGCTAATCGCCTCATCTTTCCACTCAGGGAGTTGCTATGTCCGCCAGACATCCGGTTATTGCCGTCACCGGCTCAAGTGGTGCCGGCACCACCACCACCAGCCTCGCGTTTCGCAAGATCTTCGCCCAGCTTCAGCTGCACGCCGCAGAAGTAGAAGGTGACAGCTTTCACCGCTACACCCGCCCTGAGATGGATATGGCGATCCGTAAGGCGCGCGATATGGGCAAGCACATCAGCTATTTTGGCCCGGAGGCGAACGACTTCGGCCTGCTGGAGCAGACCTTTATCGAGTACGGCCTGAGCGGCAAGGGGCAGTCGCGTAAATACCTGCATACCTACGACGAGGCGGTGCCCTGGAACCAGGTGCCCGGCACCTTTACCCCCTGGCAGCCGCTGCCGGAGCCGACCGACGTTCTCTTCTACGAAGGGCTGCACGGCGGCGTGGTGACGCCGCAGCATGACGTCGCCCGCCACGTAGATCTGCTGGTGGGGGTGGTGCCCATCGTCAACCTGGAGTGGATCCAGAAGCTGACCCGCGATACCAGCGAGCGCGGCCACTCCCGCGAGGCGGTGATGGATTCGGTAGTCCGCTCCATGGAGGATTATATTAACTTCCTCACCCCGCAGTTCTCCCGCACCCACATTAACTTCCAGCGCGTGCCGACGGTGGACACCTCGAACCCCTTCGCGGCGAAAGCCATTCCGTCCCTCGACGAGAGCTTTGTGGTGATCCATTTCCGCAATCTGGAAGGCATCGATTACCCCTGGCTGCTGGCGATGCTGCAGGGCTCATTTATTTCGCACATCAATACGCTGGTGGTGCCGGGCGGCAAAATGGGGCTGGCGATGGAGTTAATTATGACGCCGCTGGTACAGCGGCTGATGGAAGGCAAGAAAATCGAATAAGCTTTTCTCCGGTGACGCCGGGCCACCGGAGCGGTAAATCAGGCCTCGACCACCTCGTAAGAGTGGGTGATCTTCACCGCTTTCTCCAGCATCAGGGCCACAGAGCAGTACTTCTCTGCCGACAGGTCAACCGCGCGCGATACCGCCGCGTCTTTCAGCGCCTTACCGGTCACGATAAAGTGCAGGTTGATATGGGTAAAGTAGCGCGGCGCCTCTTCACGGCGCTCGGAGGTAAGCTTAACTTCGCAGTCGGTCACCTCATGACGCCCCTTTTGCAGGATCGACACCACGTCGATGGCGCTGCATCCCCCTGCCGCCATCAGCACCATCTCCATCGGGCTTGGCGCCTTATCACCGGAGTTGCCATCCATTAAAATCTGGTGCCCGGAAGCCGACTCACCCAGGAAGGTCAGGCCTTCAACCCATTTCACTCGCGCTTGCATTCACATTACTCCGACGTTGCAGTTTTGCTGACAGATTACGCGCCAGCCGCAATTCTGGCAACGGAAGGCGACCTGCATCAAGCTGAAGCGAGACACCAGGAGACAGGCGGCAAAAGCTATGCTAAAACAGTCTGGATGCTACAGTAATACATTGACGTTATGCATGTATGCAGAGGACATCACATATTACCGGCTGCTAAATTTCAGACCAGCCGACTTCCCAGGAATGGGGAAGAATTCGATTGCAACCCCCAGAGTAATGGTGTCGACCCCGACTCTGGAGACAGCTTATAACAGAGGATAACAGCGCATGGTGCTTGGCAAACCGCAAACAGACCCGACTCTCGAATGGTTCTTGTCTCATTGCCATATTCATAAGTACCCCTCGAAGAGCACGCTGATTCACCAGGGTGAAAAAGCGGAAACCTTGTATTACATCGTCAAAGGCTCGGTAGCCGTGCTGATCAAAGATGAAGAAGGGAAAGAGATGATCCTTTCTTATCTGAACCAGGGCGACTTTATCGGCGAGCTGGGGCTGTTTGAAGAGGGCCAGGAGCGTAGCGCCTGGGTTCGTGCGAAAACCGCGTGTGAAGTGGCAGAGATCTCTTATAAAAAGTTCCGCCAGCTGATCCAGGTTAACCCGGACATCCTGATGCGTCTCTCCTCCCAGATGGCGCGCCGTCTGCAGGTCACCTCCGAGAAAGTGGGCAACCTCGCCTTCCTGGACGTTACCGGCCGCATCGCCCAGACGCTGCTGAACCTGGCAAAACAGCCGGATGCCATGACCCACCCGGACGGTATGCAAATTAAAATTACCCGTCAGGAAATTGGCCAGATCGTCGGCTGCTCCCGCGAAACCGTGGGCCGTATTCTGAAAATGCTGGAAGATCAGAACCTGATCTCTGCCCACGGTAAGACCATCGTGGTTTACGGAACCCGTTAATCCCGAAAAAACGGCGTGGCATCGCAGGATGTCACGCCGTTTTTGTCTCTGGCATTTATGTGGCGCAGGCTGATTTACCACCCGGAAGTTAACTACGCACTCCGCCAGACGCTGGTGTTGTGTCTCCCCGTGGCCGTGGGTCTCATGCTGGGACACCTGCAACAGGGGCTGCTCTTCTCCCTCGTGCCCGCCTGCTGCAACATTGCCGGCCTCGATACTCCCCACAAGCGCTTTTTCAAACGCCTGATTATTGGCGGCTCGCTGTTTGCGGGCTGTAGTTTCGCCGTCCAGCTGCTGCTGGCCCGGGATATCCCCCTGCCCCTGATCCTGACCCTGCTGGCCATGACCCTGGGGGTGACGGCGGAGATCAGCGCCCTGCATGCCAGGCTGCTGCCCGCCTCGCTGATTGCCGCCATCTTTACCCTGAGCCTGGCCGGCAACATGCCGGTCTGGGAGCCGCTGCTGATCTACGCCCTCGGCACCCTCTGGTACGGGCTGTTTAACTGGTTCTGGTTCTGGCTGTGGCGCGAACAGCCGCTGCGCGAGTCCCTGAGCCTCCTCTATCGCCAGCTCGCCGATTACTGCGAAGCGAAATATACCCTGCTGACCCAGCACACCGATCCGGAGAAAGCCCTGCCTCCGCTGCTGGTCCGCCAGCAAAAGGTGGTGGATCTCATCAGCCAGTGCTACCAGCAGTTGCACATGCTGGCGGCCAATAAAAACCAGGATTACAAACGGCTACTGCGCATCTTCCAGGTGGGGCTCGATCTGCAGGAGCACATCTCGGTAAGCCTGCACCACCCGCAGGAGGTGCAAAAGCTGGTAGAGCGCAGCCACGCCGAAGCGGTGATCCGCTGGAACGCGCAGACCGTCGCCGCCCGCCTGCGGGTGCTGTCGGACGATATTCTCTACCACCGCTACCCCACGCGTTTTTCCATGGAGAAACCGCTGGGGGCGCTGGAAAAAATTGCCCGCCAGCACCCGGACAACCCGGTAGGGCAGTTCTGCGCCTGGCACTTTAGCCGCATCGCCCGGGTGCTGCGCACCCAGCGCCCGCTCTATGCCCGCGACCTGATGGAAGACAAGCAAAAGCGCCTGCCCCTTTTGCCGGCGCTGAAAAGCTATCTGTCGTTTAAGTCCGCCGCCCTGCGCAACGCGGCGCGCATCAGCGTGATGCTCAGCATCGCCAGCCTGATGGGAATGGCCCTGCATTTGCCTAAACCCTACTGGATCTTAATGACCGTGCTGTTCGTTACCCAGAACGGCTACGGCGCGACGCGGGTACGCATTTTCCACCGGGCGGGGGGCACCCTGGCAGGGCTGGTTATCGCCGGTATTACCCTGCACTTCCACGTGCCAAACGGCTTCACGCTGCTGGGCATGCTGGTGGTCACCCTGGTGAGCTATCTGATTATTCGTAAAAACTACGGCTGGGCGATGGTCGGTTTTACGCTCACGGCGGTTTACACCCTGCAGCTCCTCACCCTTAACGGCGAGCAGTTTATTATCGCCCGGCTGGTGGATACGCTGATTGGCTGCCTGATCGCCTTTGGCGGCATGGTATGGCTGTGGCCCCAGTGGCAGAGCGGCCTGCTGCGGCAAAACGCCCACGACGCGCTGGAGGCGGATCAGCAGGCCATCCGGCTGATCCTGAGCGACGATCCCCAGCCGACGCCGCTGGCCTGGCAGCGCATGAAGGTTAACCAGGCCCACAACGCCCTGTTTAACTCCCTCAACCAGGCGATGCAGGAGCCGGGGTTTAATTCCCACTATCTGGCGGACATGAAGCTGTGGGTCACCCACAGCCAGTTTATCGTCGAGCATATCAACGCCATGACCACCCTGGCCCGGGAGCAGACGATGCTGACGCCGGAGCTGGCCCAGCGCTATCTGCAATCCTGTGAAATTGCCCTGCAGCGGTGTCAGCAGCGGCTGGAGTATGACGCACCGGGCGAGTCGGGGGATTCAAACATTCTGGAGGCGCCGGAAACGCTGACCCACGGGCCAATGAGCACTCTGGAACAGCATCTGCAGCGCGTACTGGGGCATTTAAGCACCATGCACACCATTTCGTCGGTGGCATGGCGCCAGCGTCCGCATCACGGGGTCTGGCTAACGCGCATTCTGAAGCGCACGCCCTATTAGTGACTTAGCCCTGAACGATGCGCTGCACCGCGCGGGCAAAACGATTTAACCCCTCTTCGATATCCGCCTCTTCCACCACCAGCGACGGAGCAAAGCGCATCACGTCCGGCCCGGCGTTCAGCACCATTACCCCTTCCTGCGCGGCGGCGTGGAGGAAATCGCGCGCCCGGCCTTTGTACGTCGGCTTAAGCTCTGCGCCAACCAGCAGTCCCATACCGCGTATCTCGCTGAAGACGCTGAACTCCGCGTCGATCTGCTGAAGATGGTTAACAAACAATTCGCGTTTTGCCTGCACGCCGCGCAGTACCTCCGGCGTATTGATGATATCGAACGCCGCTCCGGCGATGGCGCAGGCCAGCGGGTTGCCGCCGTAGGTCGACCCGTGCGAGCCCACGTGAAACGCCGAGGCGATATCCCGGGTGGTGAGCACTGCGCTGATGGGGAAGCCGCCGCCCAGCGCCTTGGCGCTGGTGAGAATATCCGGCGTCACGCCGTAGTGCTGGTAGGCAAACAGCTCGCCGGTACGCCCCATGCCGCACTGCACCTCGTCGAACACCAGCAGCGCCTGGTGCTGGTCGCAGAGATCGCGCAGCCCCTGCAGGAATTCTGGCGTAGCCGCGGTTACGCCCCCTTCACCCTGAATCGGCTCTACCACCACGGCGCAGGTGTGATCGTCCATCACCGCTTTGACCGCATGCAGATCGTTGAAGGGCACGTGGACAATGTCGGCCGGCTTCGGGCCAAAGCCGTCGGAATACTTCGGCTGCCCGCCCACGGAGACGGTAAACAGCGAGCGTCCGTGGAAGGCGTTATGGAAGGCGATGATTTTGGTTTTATACGGGCTGTGGCGGGTGGAAGCATAGTAGCGCGCCAGCTTAAAGGCGGTTTCGTTGGCTTCGGTGCCGGAGTTCATAAACAGCACGCGCTCGGCAAAGGTGGCATCGATAATCTTACGGCCCAGGCGCAGGGCGGGTTCGTTGGTGAAGACGTTGCTGGTGTGCCACAGGGTTTCACCCTGGGTTTTCAGCGCCTCCACCAGCGCCGGATGGCAGTGGCCTAACGCCGTCACCGCAATGCCGCCCGCGAAATCAACGTACTCTTTTCCCTGCTGATCCCAGACCCGGCTGCCCTTTCCCTTAACCGGGATAAACTCGGCAGGTGCATAAACTGGCAGAATAACTTCGTCGAATGTCGCGCGCGTAATTGCAGATTGTTCAGTTGCCATGTGACCCCACCCTTTTTTAAGCACAAATAAGAAGTGAAAATACAATCACGAAATATGCTTAAAAAATCACTTTATGGCAACTAAAAATCAGCGATGGAGGAAATTAGCCAGCAGCTCATGGCCCTGTTCGCTGAGGATACTTTCCGGATGGAACTGCACCCCTTCCAGATCCCACTCCCGGTGGCGGATCCCCATGATCTCCCGGGTCTCGCTCCATGCGGTCACCTCGAAGCAGGCCGGCAGGGTCGCCGGGTCGATCAGCAGGGAGTGATAGCGGGTCACCGTCAGGGGATTATTCAGCCCGCGGAACACCCCCGCACCGGTATGGGTTATCGGGCTGGTTTTGCCGTGCATCACCCTGGCGGCGCGCACGATGGTGGCGCCAAAGGCCTGGGCGATCGCCTGATGGCCGAGGCAAACCCCGAGCAGCGGCGTTTTGCCCGCATAGTGGCGAATAACGTCAAGGGAGATGCCCGACTCGTCGGGCGTGCAGGGGCCGGGAGAGATCACGATCTTCTGCGGGGCCAGCGCGGCGATATCCGCAAGCGATAAGCTGTCGTTGCGCCGCACCACCACCTCTGCACCCAGTTCGCAAAAATACTGGTACAGGTTCCAGGTAAAGGAATCGTAGTTATCAATCAGCAAAATCATGGCGGCTCCCGGTAAAAATGGCCGCCCTATTCTACTCAGATTCCCGCGCTTCGCTCACCACTTTGCCAAAGATTGCGTTCAGCTCGCTGAGATCGCCCATCGCCCCGCTCTGGTTGGCCCGGGCCCAGGCCTCGGGATCGATATCGCGCCAGTCCAGAACATAGCCCGCGTGGATCGCCAGTTGTTCAAAGAAGATGCGCTGGACGATGCCGTTGCCGATGCGGAAAGGATGCAGGACGTTGATTTCGCAGTAGTAGTGGCTGAGGCGCGCGATAAACTCGTCTTTTTCCAGCCCCGCCAGATAGCCTTCGTCCTCCAGATCCTGCATCAGGGCGTTGCCCTCTTTTTCGATATAGGCGAAGTGGCAGAAGCGGGTATCCCCCTGGTAGATGTCCACCTCGCGGATATCGCCGGCCCAGTCGAAAATATCCTGGTACAGATGGCGGTGGATCGCGCAGAGGTGCGGCAGGCCGGGCGCGCTGGGGCCTAACGGCAGCGTCGCGGCGCGAAGGGCGGTGATTTCGTAAGAGGCCTGCGCCAGCCGCTCCGCCTGGCGGATGTTCAGCCGGTTGCGCATCAGGTTCAGCCCGGGATAGAGGTACGGGTCGCGGTCGTCGCCGATTTTATCGCTCATAGTGCCCCCTGAGTTCATCCAGACGACGCTGCGCTTCCTCGGCGTTCAGCGTAACGAGCGGGCTGTCGATGCCCTCAAGACGGCGACTGGCCTGAAAATTCGCGTTGCGCTGCTGTTCCCAAAGCCGGGCTTTCTGTCTGTCGGTGAGTTTTTTCACTAAACGCCTCCCTGATTATGTCCGTTTGCCACAAGTATAAGCAGCAAAACGCGCTTTCGCAGGGAGGGTCAAATAACGCGGGCGGGAGCCGACCGCGTTAAGGGGGATTACGGCAGGACTTTCGCAGAGAGGATCACAACCGGCTTTGACGGAACATTCTGGTAAGGACCAACGTCGTGGGTCTGCACCTGGGAGATTTTATCCGCTACGTCCATCCCCTTCACGATTTTACCGAACACCGCATAGCCAAAATCACGCTGGCCGTGGTCGAGGAAGGCGTTGTCTGCCACGTTGAGGAAGAACTGGCTGGTGGCGCTGTCTTTATCAGCGGTACGCGCCATGGAGATGGTGCCGCGGGTGTTGCGCAGGCCGTTGTCCGCTTCGTTTTTAATCGGCGGGTTTGGCTTTTTCTGTTGCATCTGCTCGGTGAAGCCGCCGCCCTGAATCATAAAGCCCGGGATCACGCGATGGAAGGTGGTGTTGTTATAGAAGCCGCTGTTCACATAATCGAGGAAGTTTTGCACGGAAACAGGGGCTTTTTGGCTATTCAGTTCCAGCTCAATATTCCCGGCGGAGGTGGTCAGCAGAACGTGAGGGTCGCCTTTTGCTGCCAGCGCAGCAGGGGAAACGGCAGAAAGAGCAAACACAGCTGCAATAGCCGCCAGTGTTGATTTGAGCATGAGAATTCCTTAACAAAGCGCAGAAAAAAAAGCGAGTGGCTTGATTCTAAAGAGCAGGTTGAATTGAGGCCAGCCTTTTACTCAATTTTACGAATTTGAAACAGATGTAACGACGCAAACGATTGGTTAGACCGCCAATTTATGTGATCTGAATCACATAAAAACCTGCAATGAAGTTCATATTTTCTTTAAAAGGTATTAATGGATCACTTTCAAGACTAAAATCTGCCCGCTCTCCGCGCCCGACGGCGCGCTTCTTTTCCTCAACAGGCCAGACATGACTAACAGCAATCGCATCAAGCTCACATGGATCAGCTTCTTCTCCTACGCCCTTACCGGTGCGTTGGTGATCGTCACCGGGATGGTGATGGGAAATATCGCAGACTACTTCCAGCTGCCCGTTTCCAGTATGAGTAACACCTTTACCTTCCTGAACGCCGGGATCCTTATCTCTATCTTCCTGAATGCCTGGCTGATGGAGATCGTGCCGCTGAAAACCCAGCTGCGCTTTGGCTTTGTTCTGATGGTGGCCGCGGTCGCCGGGCTGATGCTGAGCCACAGCATTGCGCTCTTCTCCGCCGCCATGTTCGTGCTGGGGCTGGTGAGCGGCATCACCATGTCTATCGGTACCTTTTTAATTACCCATATGTATGAAGGTCGTCAGCGCGGCGCGCGCCTGCTGTTTACCGACTCCTTCTTCAGCATGGCCGGGATGATCTTCCCGATGGTGGCCGCCGCCCTGCTGGCGCGCAGCATCGAGTGGTACTGGGTGTACGCCTGTATTGGCCTGGTGTATGTCGCGATCTTCATCCTGACCTTCGGCTGCGACTTCCCGGTGCTGGGCAAAAAAGCGCAGCAGTCCAGCGAGCCGGTGGTGAAAGAGAAATGGGGCATCGGCGTGCTGTTCCTCTCGGTGGCGGCCCTGTGCTATATCCTGGGCCAGCTGGGCTTTATCTCCTGGGTGCCGGAATACGCCAAAGGTCTGGGCATGAGCCTGAACGACGCGGGCAAGCTGGTGAGCGATTTCTGGATGTCTTACATGTTCGGCATGTGGGCGTTTAGCTTCATCCTGCGCTTCTTCGACCTGCAGCGCATCCTGACCGTGCTGGCGGGCCTGGCAACGGTGCTGATGTATCTGTTTATCAACGGTTCGCCGGAGCACATGCCGTGGTTCATCCTGACCCTGGGCTTCTTCTCCAGCGCGATTTACACCTCTATCATCACCCTCGGCTCCCTGCAAACCAGAGTGGCCTCGCCGAAGCTGGTGAACTTCGTGCTGACCTGCGGCACCATCGGCACCATGCTGACCTTCGTGGTTACCGGCCCGATTGTGGCCCACAGCGGCCCGCTGGCGGCGCTGCACACCGCTAACGGCCTCTACGCCGTGGTGTTCGTGATGTGCCTGGTGCTGGGCTTCGTAAGCCGCCACCGCCAGCATAACGCGGCAGCGGCGACCCACTAATATCTACGCCCCTTTGCGCTCGGTAAAGGGGCTGTTTCTGGTAAAGCTTATCTCCTCTCCCCCGCTATCCATCTGTATCCAGGTCTGTGCCAGCTGGGTGGTGGCAATCACCCTGCCCTGACGAATTGACCAGCGCACCGGCACCTGGCAGCGCACCGCCTCAAACCCGCTCTCCGCCGGCAGAATAATCAGGTTCGCCGGGTTCCCGGTTTCGATACCGTAATTCTGCAGGCCAAAGGTTCTGGCGCTGTTGTGGGTAATCAGGTTGAGCCCGCTGTCGATTTGCCCGTAGCCCATCATCTGGCAGACGTGCAGCCCCATATGCAGCACCTGCAGCATATTGCCGGTGCCCAGCGGATACCAGGGATCGAACACGTCGTCGTGGCCGAAGCAGACGTTGATGCCGGCCGCCTGCAGCTCCTTGACGCGGGTAATGCCCCGGCGTTTCGGGTAATCGTCAAAGCGCCCCTGCAGATGAATATTGACCAGCGGGTTGGCCACAAAGTTAATGCCCGACATTTTCAGCAGCCGGAACAGGCGCGAGGTGTAAGCCCCGTTGTAGGAGTGCATGGCGGTAGTGTGGCTGGCGGTGACCCGCGGGCCGATGCCTGCCTCATACGCCAGCGCGGCCACCGTCTCGACAAAGCGCGACTGCTCGTCGTCGATTTCGTCGCAGTGAATGTCCAGCGGACGGTCATATTTTTTCGCCAGTTCAAAGGCGATATGCAGCGACTGCACGCCGTACTCGCGGGTGAATTCGAAATGGGGGATGGCCCCGACGACGTCTGCCCCCAGCTTAAGCGCCTCCTCCAGCAGGGCCGCGCCGTTCGGATAAGAGAGGATCCCCTCCTGCGGGAAGGCCACGATCTGCAGCGTGACCCAGGGCGCCACCTCCTCTTTTACCTCCAGCATCGCCTTCAGGGCGGTGAGGGTGGGATCCGAGACATCCACATGGGTGCGCACATACTGAATGCCGTTGGCGATCTGCCACTTGAGGGTTTTCCAGGCGCGGGCTTTCACATCCTCGTGGCTGAGCAGCGCCTTGCGCTCGGCCCAGCGCTCGATGCCTTCAAACAGCGTCCCGGACTGGTTCCAGTTCGGTTCGCCCGCCGTCTGGGTGGTATCCAGATGGATGTGCGGCTCGATAAAAGGCGGAATAGCCAGGCCGCCGCGGCCGTTTAAGATCTCGCGGCTCTCGTCGCGAGCCGCCTCCATCGGTGCGATCTCGCCAAAACGGCCGTCCTCAACGGCGAGCTGCCATAAGCCTTCGCGGCCGGGTAAACGGACATTCTGGATAAGCCAAAGCGGTGCTGTACTCATGGTGTTCCCCTGAAAAACGCGGCTGAAATTTGGGAGTATCTCCCAAGCACAAATACCCCTCTAATTTGTACACAAATTCGACAAAGAGGAAAAGCGTGGTAATTCCACAACTTATAAAAATCCTGACAAATCAGGCATCTACCACCTAGGGGGTAGTCTAAGGCGTATTTGATTTGCATCAATAAGTGGCTTTGCTGAATCGTTAAGGTAGGCAGTAATAGAAAAGAAATCGAGGCAAAAATGAGCAAAGTCAGACTCGCTATCATCGGTAACGGCATGGTCGGCCACCGCTTTATTGAGGATCTACTTGATAAAGCCGATGCCGACCAGTTCGATATTACCGTGTTCTGTGAAGAACCCCGCAAGGCGTACGACCGCGTGCACCTCTCCTCCTACTTCTCGCACCACACCGCCGAAGAGCTCTCTCTGGTGCGTGAAGGATTCTACGAGAAGCACGGCGTGAAGGTGCTGGTGGGCGAACGCGCTATCACCATTAACCGCCAGGAAAAAGTGATCCACTCCAGTGCGGGACGCACGGTTTTTTACGACAAGCTGATCATGGCGACTGGCTCTTACCCATGGATCCCGCCGATCAAAGGCTCGGACACCCAGGACTGCTTCGTTTATCGCACCATTGAAGATCTGAATGCCATCGAATCCTGCGCGCGCCGCAGCAAACGCGGCGCGGTGGTTGGCGGCGGCCTGCTCGGCCTCGAAGCGGCCGGCGCGCTGAAAAATCTGGGCGTTGAAACCCACGTCATCGAATTTGCCCCGATGCTGATGGCAGAGCAGCTTGACCACATGGGTGGCGAGCAGCTGAAGCGTAAAATTGAAAGCATGGGCGTGAAAGTTCACACCAGCAAAAACACCAAAGAGATCGTTCAGGAAGGCAGCGAAGCGCGCAAAACCATGCGCTTTGCCGACGGCAGCGAGCTGGAAGTAGACTTTATCGTCTTCTCCACCGGCATCCGCCCGCGCGACAAGCTGGCCACCCAGTGCGGTCTGGCCGTTGCCCAGCGCGGCGGGATTATGATTAATGATTCCTGCCAGACTTCGGATCCGGACATCTACGCCATCGGCGAGTGCGCCAGCTGGAATAACCGCGTCTACGGTCTGGTGGCCCCTGGCTATAAAATGGCGCAGGTCGCCGTTGACCATATCCTCGGCAATGAAAACGCCTTTGAGGGCGCAGACATGAGCGCCAAGCTGAAGCTGCTGGGCGTGGACGTGGGCGGCATCGGCGATGCCCACGGCCGTACCCCGAACTCCCGCAGCTATGTCTACCTCGACGAAAATAAAGAGGTCTACAAGCGCCTGATCGTCAGCCCTGACAACAAGACCCTGCTCGGCGCCGTGCTGGTGGGCGACACCAGCGATTTCGGCAACCTGCTGCAGCTGGTGCTGAACGCCATCGAGCTGCCGGAGAACCCGGACGCGCTGATCCTCCCGGCGCACGCCTCCAGCGGCAAGCCCTCTATCGGCGTGGATAAGCTGCCGGACAGCGCCCAGATTTGTTCCTGCTTCGACGTCACCAAAGGCATGCTGGTTGCGGCCATCAACAAAGGTTGCCACACCGTTGCGGCGCTGAAAGCCGAAACCAAAGCCGGTACCGGCTGCGGCGGCTGTATCCCGCTGGTGACCCAGGTGCTGAACGCCGAGCTGGCGAAGCAGGGCATCGAAGTTAACAACAACCTGTGCGAGCACTTTGCCTACTCCCGCCAGGAGCTGTATCACCTGATCCGCGTTGAGGGGATTAAATCCTTCGACGAGCTGCTGGAAAAACACGGCAAGGGCTACGGCTGCGAAGTCTGTAAACCGACCGTGGGCTCCCTGCTGGCCTCCTGCTGGAACGAGTACGTTCTCAAACCGCAGCACACCCCGCTGCAGGATACCAACGACAACTTCCTGGCCAATATCCAGAAAGACGGTACCTACTCCGTTATTCCGCGCTCCGCCGGCGGCGAAATCACCCCGGAAGGGCTGGTGGCGGTGGGCCGCATCGCCCGCGAGTTTAACCTCTACACCAAGATAACCGGCTCCCAGCGCATCGGCCTGTTCGGCGCGCAGAAAGATGACCTGCCGGAGATCTGGCGCCAGCTGATCGACGCGGGCTTCGAAACCGGCCACGCCTATGCGAAAGCGCTGCGGATGGCGAAAACCTGCGTGGGCAGCACCTGGTGCCGCTACGGCGTGGGCGACAGCGTCGGCTTCGGCGTTGAGCTGGAAAACCGCTACAAGGGCATTCGCACCCCGCACAAAATGAAGTTTGGCGTCTCCGGCTGCACCCGCGAGTGTGCCGAAGCCCAGGGTAAAGACGTGGGTATTATCGCCACCGAAAAAGGCTGGAACCTGTACGTCTGCGGTAACGGCGGGATGAAACCGCGCCACGCCGACCTGCTGGCGGCAGATATCGACCGTGAAACCCTGATCAGGTACCTCGACCGCTTTATGATGTTCTACATCCGCACCGCGGACAAACTGACCCGTACCGCGCCGTGGCTGGATAACCTGGAAGGCGGCATCGACTACCTGAAGTCCGTCATCATCGACGACAAACTCGGCCTCAACGCGACGCTGGAAGCAGAGATGGCGCGCCTGCGCGAGGCGGTGATCTGCGAATGGACCGAAACCGTCAACAACCCGGCGGCGCAGGTTCGCTTCAAACACTTTATCAACAGCACCCAGCGCGACCCGAACGTCCAGATCGTTCCCGAGCGCGAACAGCACCGTCCGGCAACTCCGTACGAACGCATTCCGGTGACTCTGGTGGAGGAAAATGTATGAGCCAGTGGATAAACATCTGCAACATTGACGCTATCCTGCCAGCGACCGGCGTCTGCGCCCTGCTGGGTAATGAACAGGTTGCCATCTTCCGTCCGCGTAAAGACGAACAGGTTTTTGCCATCAGCAATATCGACCCGTTCTTCGAGTCCAGCGTGCTTTCGCGCGGCCTGATCGCCGAGCATCAGGGCGAGCTGTGGGTGGCAAGCCCGCTGAAAAAACAGCGCTTCCGCTTAAGCGACGGCCTGTGCATGGAAGATGAAAGCCACTCTGTTAAGCACTACGACGTGCGCGTTAAAGAGGGCATAGTCCAGCTGCGGGGCTGAGGCCCCCTTCCACCCAGCCTTTCCGATAGGAAAGGCTTATGACCCCTTATGGGTAACGGCAGGAAAAACCGTATGTTTTATACGATCCCTGCTGTTATCCTGACCGCAATTTCCCCTCTCTCCACCCGTTGATGCTGTGAGGTAATGTCGTGGATCACCTGCCGATTTTCTGTCAATTACGCAACCGCGACTGCCTGCTGGTGGGCGGCGGCGACGTCGCCGAACGTAAAGCGCGCCTGCTGTTAGAGGCGGGTGCCCGGCTCACCGTCAACGCCCTCGCCTTTGCCCCGCAGTTTCAGGTCTGGGCGCAGGAAGGGATGCTTACCCTGGCCGAAGGCGAGTTCAACGAAGCGCTGCTCGACGCCTGCTGGCTTACCATCGCCGCCACCGACAACGACGAAGTTAACCAGCGCGTCAGCGACGCCTGCGAAGCGCGCCGTATTTTCTGTAACGTGGTGGACGCGCCGAAAGAGGCCAGCTTTATAATGCCGTCGATAATCGACCGCTCGCCGCTGATGGTGGCGGTCTCCTCCGGCGGCACCTCACCGGTGCTGGCGCGCCTGCTGCGCGAAAAACTCGAAGCCATTCTGCCCCAGCACTTAGGCCAGGTGGCGCGCTTTGCCGGCCAGCTGCGTAGTCGGGTTAAAAAGCAGTACGCCACCGTAGGCGAGCGCCGCCGCTTCTGGGAGAAGTTCTTCGTCAACGATCGCCTGGCCCAGTCGCTGGCCAACGACGATCAAAAAGCGGTAGAGGAGACCACCGAGCAGCTGCTGAACACGCCGCTGGATCATCGTGGTGAAGTGGTGCTGGTGGGCGCCGGGCCTGGAGATGCCGGGCTGCTTACGCTGAAGGGGTTACAGCAGATCCAGCAGGCGGATATCGTGGTCTACGATCGCCTGGTGTCGGACGACATCATGAACCTGGTGCGCCGGGACGCCGACCGCGTCTTCGTCGGCAAGCGGGCGGGCTACCACTGCGTGCCGCAGGAAGAGATCAATCAGATCCTGCTGCGGGAAGCGCAAAAAGGCAAACGCGTGGTGCGGCTGAAAGGGGGCGATCCCTTTATCTTCGGCCGCGGCGGCGAGGAGCTGGAGACCCTGTGCGAAGCAGGCATTCCGTTCTCGGTGGTGCCGGGCATTACCGCCGCCTCCGGCTGTTCAGCCTACTCCGGCGTGCCCCTGACCCACCGGGATTACGCCCAGAGCGTGCGCCTGGTTACCGGCCACCTTAAAACCGGCAGCGAGCTGGACTGGCACAACCTGGCGGCAGAGAAACAGACCCTGGTGTTCTATATGGGGCTGAACCAGGCGGCGACCATTCAGGCCAAACTGCTGGAGCACGGCATGGATGAAACTATGCCGGTGGCGCTGGTGGAAAACGGCACCTCCATTAAACAGCGCGTGGTGAGCGGCGTGCTCACCCAGCTCGGCGAGCTGGCGCAGCAGGTTGAGAGCCCCTCGTTGATTATCGTCGGCCGGGTGGTGGAGCTTCGCCATAAACTCAACTGGTTTTCCAACCACTAGGCCTTGAACATATTTTCCGCACGGTGAGTAGTCCTGTAATGGACTACTCCTCTTACACCGCTGTCGATAACATAGCTTCCGCGAAAGCACATTCCCTATATATTTCGTTAAGTTACAGACAAGGAAGCGTTATGTTTAAGCTGGCAAAAGCCGCGCTGGTCGTTGGCATGTTATCCACCCTCACCGCCTGCACCGGGCACGTTGAAAACACCAAAAATAACTGCAGCTACGATTACCTGCTGCACCCGGCCATTTCGATCTCGAAAATCATCGGCGGCTGCGGCCCGGCGGCGAATCAGTAGTTTGCCGACAGGCATAAAAAAACCGGGGCGAGCCCCGGTTTTTTTATGGGATATTGCGGCCTGATGCCCTCACCCCTGGGAAGAGGGAACAGACAGTAAAACGGTAACCTGGTTACCGTTTTGCTTTACCTACGGCTTGGCCACAAAGCCAATGGCTTCGTATACCGCCTTCAGCGTCTCAGAGGCGCGGGCGCTGGCTTTTTCCGCCCCCTCCTTCATGATTTTCTGCAGGAAGGCCTCATCGTTACGGAAGCGGTGATAACGCTCCTGTAGCTCGATCAGCATGCCGGAGACGGCGTCGGCCACTTCGCCCTTCAGATGGCCGTACATTTTGCCTTCGAAGTGCTTCTCAAGCTCCGGGATGCTCTGACCGGTGACGCCGGAGAGGATATCCAGCAGGTTAGAGACGCCCGCTTTGTTCTGCACGTCGTAGCGCACCACCGGCGGCTCGTCGGAATCCGTTACCGCACGCTTAAGCTTCTTCACTACCGATTTCGGATCTTCCAGCAGGCCGATAACGTTGTTGCGGTTGTCGTCCGACTTGGACATCTTTTTGGTCGGCTCCAGCAGGGACATCACCCGCGCGCCGGATTTCGGAATAAACGGCTCCGGCACTTTAAAGACATCGCCATAAATGGCGTTAAAGCGCTGGGCGATATCGCGGCTCAGCTCCAGATGCTGCTTCTGATCTTCGCCAACCGGCACCTGGTTGGTCTGGTAGAGCAGGATGTCCGCCGCCATCAGAACCGGGTAATCGAACAGGCCGGCGTTGATGTTCTCGGCATAGCGGGAGGATTTGTCTTTGAACTGGGTCATACGGCTCAGTTCACCGAAATAGGTGTAGCAGTTCAGCGCCCAACCCAACTGGGCATGCTCCGGCACGTGTGACTGGACGAAAATGGTGCTTTTCTCAGGATCGATGCCGCAGGCCAGATAGAGCGCCAGGGTATCGAGAGTCGCCTTGCGCAGCTGCTGCGGATCCTGGCGCACGGTGATCGCGTGCTGATCGACGATGCAGTAAATGCAGTGATAATCATCCTGCATGTTTACCCACTGACGCAGCGCACCCATGTAGTTGCCAATGGTCAATTCACCTGAGGGCTGTGCGCCACTAAAAACGATGGGCTTAGTCATTTTTCACTTCCTGATTTTCACTGTGCGAAAGCCCGAGGGCGGGCAGTAAATCTTTAAAATGGCCGAAGACAATATCCGGTTCACTCAGGGTAATAGCTTCACCATAGTTGTAGCCGTAGCTCAGGCCGATGGAGGGGCATCCCGCGGCTTTGGCAGCCAGAATATCATTGCGCGAATCGCCGACAAAGAGCAGCTCCCCGGGTGATAAGGATAATTTTCCTGCCACCAGCAGAAGGGGTTCCGGATGCGGTTTTTTATTCTGCACGTCGTCGCCGCCGACAATCACCGAGAAGTACTTCGCGATATTCAGCGCCTCAAGCAGGGGCGCGACAAAGGGGGTGGGCTTGTTGGTCACCAGCCCCAGCGGGATACCTTTGGCGTGCAGCGCGCTCAGCGTCGTCTCCACGTCCGGGAACAGGAAGCTGCCCTCTTCCACCGTCTCTTCATAGAAGCGGTTGAACAGCTTACGCAGGATGCGTACCTGCTCGTCCTGAGGGACATCCGCATGGTCAACGGTCGGTTTACCCTGGGCGGCACGCTGGATAGCGCGCTCCTGGCGGGCCCAGTTAAGGGCGCGCTCCATTAATACGTCGGCGCCGTTACCAATCCAGGTGATAACCCGCTCTTCTCCTGCCATCGGCAGCTCCAGCGCATAGAGCGCCCGATCGACGGCGCTGGTTAAACCCGGCGCGCTGTCCACCAGCGTACCGTCGAGGTCGAACGCCACGCCCCGAATTGCCTGCAATTTATCCATGACTTACCTTTGCCAGTTCACTGCGCATTTCATCAATCACTTTTCGGTAGTCCGGCTGGCCGAAAATGGCTGAACCGGCGACAAACATGTCGGCACCCGCCGCGGCGATTTCACCAATGTTGCTGGCCTTCACGCCGCCATCCACTTCGAGGCGGATATCGTAACCGGAGGCATCAATACGACGGCGCACTTCGCGCAGTTTATCGAGGGTGTGTGGAATGAAGGACTGGCCGCCGAAGCCCGGGTTAACCGACATCAGCAGGATCACGTCCAGCTTATCCATCACGTAGTCGAGATAGCTGAGCGGCGTGGCGGGGTTGAACACCAGCCCGGCTTTACAGCCATGCTCTTTGATCAGCTGCAGGGTACGGTCAACGTGTTCGGAGGCTTCCGGGTGGAAGGTAATAATGCTGGCGCCCGCTTCGGCGAAATCCGGCACGATGCGGTCAACCGGCTTCACCATCAGATGCACGTCAATCGGAGCGGTAATGCCGTAATTGCGCAGCGCTTTCAGCACCATCGGGCCGATGGTCAGATTGGGCACATAGTGGTTGTCCATAACGTCGAAATGGACCACATCCGCGCCGGCCGCCAGTGCATTCGCAGTGTCTTCACCCAGGCGGGCGAAATCGGCCGACAGAATTGAGGGGGCAATCAAATACTGTTTCATCCGCATCTCCTTGAAAATGTTTAACGGCGGGCGAAACGGCTCAGGGGCGATAGAGCGCCAGCAGTTCGTCCACCTTCTTACGCGTGCCGCCGTTGCTGCTTATGCTGCGGCGTACCTTAACCTGAAAGTGCTTCGCGGCTTTGTACCATTCACGGGTATCAGGCGTGTCGTGATTCGAAATTAGCACCGGTATGCTTTTGCTGACCAGCTTTTCCGCCATCTCCGCCAGGCGCGCCTGCTCGGCAGGGCTGAAGCTGTTGGTATGGTAAGCGGTAAAATTCGCCGTGGCTGAGAGGGGCGCGTACGGCGGGTCGCAGTAGACCACCGAGTTTACGTCAGCGCGATCCATGCACTCTTCATAGGAGAGGCAGTGGAACTCCGCGTTCTGCGCTTTTTCAGCAAAGTGATACAGCTCGGCCTGCGGAAAATAAGGGCGTTTATAGCGGCCAAAGGGCACGTTAAATTCGCCGCGCAGGTTATAGCGGCACAGGCCGTTATAGCCATGGCGGTTGAGATAAAGGAACAACAGCGCGCGACGAAACGGATCCGCGCTCTGGTTAAACTCGGTGCGGAACTGGTAGTAGATATCCGGATGGTTATTCTCGGGGGTAAACAGCTTACGCGCCTCTTCGACGTACTCATCGGTACGCGTTTTCACAATGTTATAGAGGCTGATTAAATCGCTGTTGATATCCGCGAGGATATAACGAGAAAAATCGGTGTTCAGGAATACCGATCCAGCGCCGACGAAAGGCTCGATGAGGCACTCGCCCTCAGGCAGGTGTTTTTTAATATCGTCAAGCAGGGGGAATTTTCCCCCTGCCCATTTCAGAAAAGCGCGATTTTTTTTCATGCTGACTAACTGATTACACCTTCTCCGGCTGTGGAGAAAGCTCCGACAGCATCCTGCGCTTCACAGATTATTTTAGATCGGACTGAACCTGACGGATCGGCTTCGCCCATGGGTTTTTCGCCTGAACGTCGGCGGGCAGCGTAGAGACCGCGCGTTTCGCCTCATCTTTCGAAGCGTACACGCCGCTGACCAGTACGTACCAGGGCTGACCGTTACGGGTTGTCTGGTACACCACATAGTTTTTCAGGTTCGACTTTTTGGCCCAGCCGTTCAGATTGTCATAGTTAGATGAACTGCTCAGCTGCAGCGTGTAGTTGCTGGCTGGTGCAGACTTCAGCGAACCTACGTTACCGGCCGATTTACCCGCGCTGCTCGCAGCCGGTGCGGACGCCGTTGCGGCCGGTGCCGGCGCTGCGGCAGGAGCAGACGTGCTCGCGGTGGCCTTCGGCGCGGTAGTGGTCGTGGTAGCCGGCGCTTTCACCGGCGCGCTGGCAGCAGGCTCGCTACGCTTCGGCTGCGCGGCCGGTTTCGGCTCTGCGGCTTTGGCAACGGTCTGCGGTCTGGTTTCGCGCTTCGGCTCAATCACCGTCTGCTTGCGTTCCGGACGCGGCGTACTCTGCGTCTGACGCGGGGCGGTTTCGGCGGCCGCTACGGGCTGACCGCTGGCGCCACGAATCGGGGCCACGGTTGCCGGTTCGGTTGGCAGCGTGGAGTTAACCAGGTTATCTACCTGCGCCTGGCCCTGCGGCTGGGTCAGAGCATTGTTCAGGTCGCCCTGCACTTCTACACGCTGCTGGCCTTCAGGCGCGGCGGGAGCCTGCCCCTGGGTTGGCGTGGAAGCGACCGGCGGCAGAGAGATCTCCTGCTGGGTATTACCTGCAGTCTGTTCTGCGGAGGTGGTACCAGGCGCAGGCTGGGTGCCGTTCGCCTGATCGGCAGCGTTACCGGAAAGATCGATGCTCTTTTCCGCACTGGCGCTCTGGCTGGTGGCTGGCGCAGACGGCGCTTTAAGCGCGGAGCCAACGCCAATAATCAGGAGCAGCAGCACCAGTACGCCAAGGCCCATCATCACATACTGACGGGAGGCGGGTTTGGCTGCGGCTTTTTTACGTTTACGCGGGCGGCGCTCTACGGGCGCTTCATCCAATGACGCTTCATCAGATTCAAACTCTTCTTCAGGCTCATCGCGAACATTGCGGGTTCGGGACGGGCGTCGGTCGTCGCCATCCAGATCAACGTCATCAAAATTAATCTGCGGATCGTCATCACGCTCTGAAGATTGACGAGTACGACCAGTACGACGATCGCTGGGATCGGGTTTCAGCTCGTCTTCTGGTTTGAATTCATCCATTTAACACCCCACTCAACGGCGACTGCTTACCAATGCATATCACCTGAAGCAAAATGGCTACGTATAACGGTAGCCGGACCTTTCTAGTTGTTACGCCTGCTGGCAATCAGCAATGGCGCCAAGAACCACTTCGTGCGGCACTCCGCCGCGTACTTCACTCTTCCCTATTGCCAGCGGGAGCACCAGGCGCATCTCACCGGCCAATACTTTTTTATCACGCATCATATGAGGCAGATAGGCCTGAGCCGTCATCTCCTGCGGCCCGCTCACCGGCAGACCGGCGCGCGTTAGCAGCGTGATGATGCGCTGCGTCTCTTCTGAGGTGAACTGTCCAAGACGTTCCGAGGTGCGGGCTGCCATGACCATACCCGCCGCCACCGCCTCGCCGTGCAGCCAGTTTCCGTAGCCCATTTCGGCCTCAATAGCGTGGCCGTAAGTGTGCCCCAGATTCAGTAAAGCACGTAAGCCGGTTTCACGCTCGTCTGCGGCAACGACTTCTGCCTTCAACTCACAGCAACGGCGAATACAGTACGCCATCGCTTTACCATCGAGACGCAGCAGCGCATCCATGTTCTCTTCAAGCCAGCTAAAGAACTCGCCGTCGAGAATGATGCCGTATTTGATCACTTCCGCAAGGCCGGAGGCCAGTTCACGCGCCGGCAACGTTTGCAGACAGTCGAGATCCACCACCACCGAAGCGGGCTGGTAGAAAGCGCCAATCATGTTTTTGCCAAGCGGATGGTTAACGGCCGTTTTGCCGCCTACGGAAGAGTCCACCTGCGACAGCAGGGTGGTGGGAACCTGGATAAAACGCACGCCGCGCTGGTAACTTGCTGCGGCAAAACCGGTCAGATCGCCCACAACGCCGCCCCCAAGGGCAACCAGCGTCGTATCACGACCGTGCGGTTTTTGCAGCAACGCGGTAAAGACGGTATCGAGCACCGCCAGACTTTTGTACTGCTCGCCATCCGGCAGGATGACGCTGTCAACTTTCACACCCGCGTTTTCAAGAAGGCGGCGGACATTATCAAGGTAAAGCGGCGCCAGCGTTTCATTGGTGACCAGCATCGCCTGGTCACCCGCTTTTAACGGCAAGAAGGAAGCTGGATCGTTAAACAAGCCAGCCGCGATGGTGATGGGGTAACTACGTTCCCCGAGAGTGACGGTGATCCTCTCCATGACGCGACATCCACCTTAAATGCTAATACCCGCAGGCGAGTGTGTATTTAGCCAGAATCAGTTGCTTTCCAGCATATGAATAATCTGGTTTGCGACCACTTTAGCGCTCTGATCGTCTGTGCGAATGGTAACGTCGGCAATCTCTTCGTACAGCGGATTGCGTTCGCCAGCCAGTGCTTCCAGAACTTCACGCGGAGGCGTTTCGACCTGCAGCAGCGGGCGCTTTTTATCGCGCTGCGTGCGTGCCAGCTGTTTTTCGATAGTCGTCTCAAGATAAACCACGACACCACGGGCGGAGAGACGGTTACGGGTCTCGCGTGATTTCACAGAGCCGCCGCCTGTCGCCAGCACGATGCCCTGTTTTTCCGTAAGTTCATTGATCACTTTTTCTTCACGGTCACGGAAACCTTCTTCGCCTTCTACATCGAAGACCCAGCCCACATCAGCTCCGGTTCGTTTCTCAATCTCTTGATCAGAATCGTAAAATTCCATATTGAGTTGTTGAGCTAACTGGCGCCCAATAGTGCTTTTGCCGGCACCCATAGGCCCAACCAGAAAGATATTGCGTTTCTCTGCCATTTTTTCGGTACTACTAAGACTATTCGTTAATGGTAAACCCGCTTACGCCGACACCTGGCGTAACAGGACATGAACTGAAACCTCATATGCGATAGAGCGAGAGTCAGACTAAAAATTATCTCAGCACTCCCGGCTGTTTGGCAACAGATTAAATTACCAGACCAGAAGCTTAAGGCGTTATGGCGCAAGACCGGACAAGCTGACTCTCAAATCGGTACTCCTTGTATGCTAATTCATGCCCCACGTCAAACATCTGCAACAAACTGAATGCAAAATCGCAGAGGGGATCGATCCCCCTTTAGTGCGATGCAACCAGGCGTGGCGTGATAAAAACCACTAACTCGCGGCGCTCCTTATCTTTTCCGTCGTGGCGAAAAAGCTGCCCCAGCAGCGGAATACGCTCAAGCCCCGGCACCCCCTGGCTGGCGGTTTTATGTTTTTGCGAAAAAATTCCGCCTAAAGCCAGGGTTTCGCCGCTCTTGACCTCGACCTGGGTTTCGATCTCCTGCTTATCTATGGCCAGCGTCTCGCCATCCGCCTGCTGCAGAACCTGGCCGGGGGTATTCTCACTGATCCGCAGCTTCAGCCGTACCCGCCCGTTTGCCAGCACCACGGGGGTAACCTCCATCCCCAGCACCGCCTCTTTGAACTCAACGGAGGTCGCCCCGCTCTCGCCGCTTGAGACCTGATAGGGGATCTCACTCCCCTGCTTAATACTGGCCGGCTGCATATGCGATGCCAGCAGACGCGGGCTGGCGATAATCTCCAGCTGCTGTTTGCGCTCAAGGGCAGAGAGCTCGATATCCAGCAGGCGGCCGTTAATCCGTCCGATGTTAAAGCCTATCTGCCCGGCGGCGCCGGCGACGGCAAGCTCGCTGCTAAGCGTGGCAATTTGCCCCGGCTTACCGCTCTGCTGCCCCTCCGCCAGGTTCCATTTCACCCCCAGCTCACGCAGGCTTTTCTCGCTCATGGTGACGATATGCGCGGCCAGCTCGACCTGGGCCACCGGCAGATCCATCTGTTCTACCCACTGCTGAAGCGCCGTCAGCACTGCCCGGCTATCCCGTACCAGCAGCCGGTTTGTGCGTTTATCCACCGCCAGGCTGCCCCTGCTGCTCAGCAGCTTCTCCGCCGCCGGCTGCAGATCGCCGGCATCCGCATAGGAGAGCGCAATACTGCGGGCCTCCAGCGGGACGTTCTGCGCGCGCTTGTTGCGCTCGGCCTCTTTCCCGGCCTGCTGTTGCTGTTGCCAGGCGGCGGTATGCACATAGTAAATGCCCTGCTGCTGGCGCAGCACCAGCCCGGCGCTGGTGACGACCGTCTGGATCGCCTGCAGCAGGGCACCCCCGTTAGGCGCAAAGAGACATTGCCGCTCACCTCGGGGGAGATAATCATATTGCGGTTCTCCTGCTCCGCCAGCGCCTGCAAAACCTGCGCAACCGGCACCTCGTCCACCACCAGGTTAACGGTGGCGGGCCCGGCGGCAAGCCAGGGGCTGCCGATGAGCAGCAGAAAAAGCATTCCTTTTCTCATTTTTTCGTTCCTTCCCGTGGCCATCGCCATAGCCGCGGCTCGCATCCCGCCAGGGCGTCGATGACCATCTCATGCTCGTTTACCGCCGCTACCCGCCAGCCGGTCGGCAAATTATCCCCTGCCCGCACGCGAAGCCAGCGGGCGTTTTCATCCCGAACTATGGCCAGCGTTGTTGGCCCGTTAACTATCCCGGCGTAGCGCCACTGGCCCGCTTTTCCGTCGGGGCAGCGGATCTGCGGCGCCTGAAACGGATCGCGCATGCCCGTCAGCGCCGGCAGGCAGATGAGCAGTAAGCCGATAGTCCTAACCCCCATCCCGGCGCTCCAGCTGCACTACCACCTGCAGGCCGTTCTGCTGGGGCTCGACGCTAAATTGCCTCACCGCCACGTCGTGTCGGGCAAGGGTGGTGAAAAGCGCAGGGATGCGTTCCCATTCGGCCTCAAGGATAAGCTCCCCACCGCCGCTGGCGGGCTGCCAGCTCGCCAGCCGCATCGCTTTATGGTTAAACGCCAGCGGCGTAAAGGGAACCACGGGCTGAGGGGCCACCTCCGCTGAAGAGGGATAAGCATTTCTGGCCGCGGCCCACAGCGCCGCGTTAACAGCCGACGCCTGCGCGCGCTGCGCTTTGAGCCCGGCCAGCTGCTGGCGGGCAGGATGGTACAGAAGGAGAAACCACCCCAGCAGCAGGATGAGCGTACCGGCAAGCCACCACAGCGCCCGCCAGCGCGGCGCGAGGGCGCACCAGCGTTCAGGAAGGTTCGGCATCCGGGGCCTCCTGTTGCGCCAGGGCATAGTTGAACTGCCAGCACCCCGGCGCCTGCTGGCGCATCTCCCCGGCGGGCTTCAGGGCGAAGCCGGGAAGCTGCCCGAGGGACTTCTCCAGCCCGCTCAGGACGCCGGGCGTGGCGGCACATCCCGAGAGATAAAGAACGGATTGCTGAAAGCGCAGCCGGGTCAGCCAGGCCTGGGCCGGCAGGGCGTCGGCCAGCGCCGTTAGCAGGGGCTGCCAGGCGCGGGTAGCCGCTTTTCGCTGCTCCCAGCGCGCCTGCTGCTGGCGCTGATGCCGCAACGCCAGCCACCCTTTTTTGCGCTGCTCAATAGCCTGCCGCAGCGCCCGATCGCTGTCGTGCCACTGGCGCAGTTCACTCTGCGCAAGCTGGCTGTTCGCCCTTACATTCAGGGCCAGACCGAGCACCAGCAGCAGGGAGCCGCCGTACAGCAGCCCCCAGAGGCGTAAACAGCGGCGCTGCCGCTGCTGGCGCCACGGCAGAAGGTTGGCCGCCCTCATCGCTCGCGCCCGCCCATGGCCAGCGCAAGCGCGACGCTGAAGGCCGGGCCATCTTCAGGCAGCGGCGGCTGGCAGAAGGCGAGCGTGCCCCAGGGGTCGAACTGCCCGGCTTCACACCAGGCGATCTCCTCCGGGCGCAGCGCCAGCAGCGCGGCCAGCCGTTCAGGCGTATCCGCCTCCTTCAGCGCGCGCCTGCCCCACTGGTGGCGCATCGCCCACAGCCACTGATCCCCGTCGCGCCAGGCGATGCACTGGGCGGGCAATGCCACGTGCGGCAGCAGGTGGGCCAGCGCACCGGCATCGGGGGTGATGGCCGCCAGCCGCAGGCGCAACGCCACGGCTAAATCCAGCAGGGTGGCAATCTCTCTGTTTTGCGCGGCGGTAACGTGAAAGGCGCTGCTGAAGGTGTCCTCGACGTAATCGAAGCGCAGCGCATCGGGCGCCATCTCCAGCTCCCGGCTTATCGCCGAGCCGATCCAGGCCGCCTGCTCGCTCTCGCGCAGGCTTAAGGCCGGACGCGCCAGGGTTTTCTGAAAGGTGCGGACGGCCGGAAAGGCGAGATGAATCTGGTGATGGTGCGGCAGCGCTTTGCGCCACTCCCTCAGATCGTTAGCCAGCCGCTCAGGCTGGAGAATCTGCCCGTCGCGGATGATATCGGGCGCCAGCGGGATCGCCCACCAGCGGCGCAGCCCCCAGCCGGACTTCTGGCGCACCAGCGCGACGGCCAGCATCCTATCCTGTTGAATATGCAGGCCCGTATGCCATGTTTTGAAAGCCATGTTTCACGATCTCCTTATCAGCCGCAGGGATGACGGCTATATCAATGATCCAGGCTTGCCTTTATACTACCGCGCGATTGTTTAGAAACTGCCCAGGTCCAACTTAATGGGAAATCTCCGGTGAAGTTCGTAAAGTATTTATTCATCCTTGCAGTCTGTTGCATTCTGCTTGGAGCAGGCTCGATTTTTGGTTTGTACAAATATATAGAGCCCCAGCTGCCTGACGTTGCCGCGCTGCGCGATGTGCGACTCCAGATCCCCATGCAGGTCTTCAGCGCCGATGGCGAACTTATCGCCCAGTACGGCGAAAAGCGCCGTATCCCGCTGACCCTGAATCAGATCCCGCCCGAAATGGTGAAAGCCTTTATCGCTACGGAAGACAGCCGCTTCTACGAGCATCACGGCGTCGATCCGGTGGGGATTTTCCGTGCCGCCAGCGTGGCCTTGTTCTCCGGGCACGCTTCTCAGGGGGCGAGTACCATTACCCAGCAGCTGGCGCGTAACTTCTTCCTCAGCCCTGAAAAGACGCTGATGCGTAAGATTAAAGAGGTGTTCCTCGCCATCCGCATTGAGCAGCTGCTGAACAAGGATGAGATCCTCGAGCTTTACCTGAATAAGATCTACCTCGGCTACCGCGCTTACGGCGTGGGCGCCGCGGCGCAGGTCTATTTCGGTAAATCCATCGACCAGCTGACCTTAAGCGAAATGGCGACCATTGCCGGCCTGCCGAAGGCGCCCTCAACCTTTAACCCGCTCTACTCGCTGGACCGCGCCACCGCCCGTCGTAACGTGGTGTTGTCGCGTATGCTGAGCGAAGGCTACATCAGCCAGACCCAGTACGACCAGGCGCGTAGCGAGGTGATTGATGCCAATTATCATGCTCCGGAAATCGCCTTCTCCGCCCCTTATCTCACCGAGATGGTGCGCCAGGAGATGGTCTCCCGCTATGGCGAGCAGGCCTATGAAGACGGCTATCGCGTTTACACCACCATCAACCGCCGGGTGCAGCAGGGTGCCCAGCAGGCGGTGCGCAATAACGTGCTGGATTACGATATGCGCCACGGCTATCGCGGCCCGGCTAACGTGCTGTGGAAGGTGGGTGAAACGGCCTGGGACAGTAAAAAAATTACCGATTCGCTGAAACCCCTGCCGGGCTACGGTCCGCTGGTGGCGGCGGTGGTAACCAGCGCTAATCCGCAGGAGGCCACGGCGATGCTGGCCGACGGCACCTCGGTGTCACTGCGTATGGAGGGGGTACGCTGGGCGCGTCCATACCGTTCCGATACGCAGCAGGGGCCAACCCCGCGCCGGGTGACCGATGCCGTACAGGCCGGGCAGCAGATCTGGGTACGTCAGGTGGGCGATAGCTGGTGGCTGGCCCAGGTACCTGAAGTGAACTCCGCGCTGGTCTCAATCGATCCGCATAACGGCGCGGTGCTGGCGCTGGTGGGCGGCTTCGACTTTAACCAGAGCAAGTTTAACCGTGCGACCCAGGCGCTGCGCCAGGTGGGCTCTAATATCAAGCCGTTCCTCTACACCGCCGCCATGGATAAAGGGCTGACCCTCGCCAGCATTCTTAACGACGTGCCGATTTCGCGCTGGGATGCGGGCGCCGGCTCCGACTGGCGTCCGAAAAACTCGCCGGCGGAGTATGCCGGTCCCATCCGTCTGCGTCAGGGGCTGGGCCAGTCGAAGAACGTGGTGATGGTTCGCGCCATGCGCGCCATGGGCGTGGATTACGCGGCAGAGTACCTGCAACGATTTGGTTTCCCGGCGCAGAACATCGTGCATACCGAATCGCTGGCGCTGGGCTCCGCCTCCTTCACGCCGCTGCAGGTGGCGCGCGGCTATGCGGTGATGGCGAACGGCGGTTTCCTCGTCGATCCTTTCTTCATCAGCAAAATCGAGAACGATCAGGCCGGTACCATCTTCGAGGCAAAACCTAAAATTGCCTGCCCGGAGTGCGATCTGCCGGTGATCTACGGCGATACGCCAAAGTCGAACGCGCTGGATAACAAGAACATGGAAGATGTCGCCGTGTCGCAGGAGCAGCAGAACGCCGCGGTGCCGATGCCGCAGCTGGAGCAGGCCAACCAGGCGCTGGTCTCCCAGGCGGGCGCCCAGGAGTATGCCCCGCATGTGATCAATACCCCGCTCTCCTTCCTGATTAAGAGCGCGCTCAATACCAATATCTTTGGCGAGCCGGGCTGGCAGGGTACGGGCTGGCGCGCGGGTCGCGATTTGCAGCGCAAAGATATCGGCGGCAAAACCGGGACCACCAACAGCTCGAAGGACGCGTGGTTCTCCGGCTATGGTCCGGGCGTGGTCACCTCGGTGTGGATCGGCTTTGACGATCACCGCCGCGATCTGGGCCGCACCACCGCTTCTGGCGCTATCAAAGATCAGATCTCCGGCTACGAAGGCGGCGCCAAGAGCGCCCAGCCCGCATGGGATGCCTTTATGAAAATAGCGCTGGATGGCGTGCCCGAGCAGCCGCTGACCCCGCCGCCGGGGATAATCACCGTCAATATCGATCGCAGCACCGGCCAGCTGGCTAACGGCGGCAACAGCCGGGAAGAGTTCTTTATCGAAGGCACGCAGCCAACCCAACAGGCGGTGCATGAGGTGGGAACCACGCTGATAGACAACGGCGAAACCCACGAGCTGTTCTGACAGCCAATAAAAAACCCGGCGAGCCGGGTTTTTTATTGGGCGCTACAGTCGCCCCTGTCCTTTTAGCCATTCCCGGACCAGGAACAGCGCGCTGACGTTTCGCGCCTCATTAAAATCGGGCTCTTCCAGCAGGTCCATCAGATGCGCCAGCGGCCAGCGCACCTGCGGCAGCGGCTCTGGCTCATCCCCTTCCAGCCATTCAGGATAGAGATTTTCCGCCAGCACGATGTTCATTTTGCTGGAGAAATAGGAGGGCGCCATTCCCAGTTTTTTCAGGAAGGTGAGGTCCGTGGCGCCAAACCCCACCTCCTCTTTCAGCTCGCGGTTCGCCGCCTCGAACACCGTTTCGCCGGGATCGATTAGCCCTTTAGAGAACCCCAGCTCATAAGATTCCGTGCCCACCGCATACTCGCGGATCAGGATCAGGTGATCGTCAATAATGGGAACAATCATGACCGCTTCACGCGTGGAGGGGCGCATACGTTCATAAACGCGCCGCTCGCCGTTACTGAATTCCAGATCCACGCTTTCGACATTAAACAGGCGCGATTTGGCGACGGTTTCAACATTCAGAATGGTGGGCTTTTGCAATGGTTTGCTCATAATGAGGGGTCTTTACAAAGTGAACTGCTGTCATTGTGCGATATGCCGCACGGTTTCGGCAATGTTCATCGTTCTGTATTTACATTTTTGCAACGTAGCGGGATTCATTACTCATTTCAAAACAAAAGTCAAGAGGTTGAAATAATTCCAGGAATTTGCTGATATCCCGCGTGGATTGCCTTTGCTATTATCACGGGTCACTCTGGGACGCGCTCCAAAATTGCTCAAGTTTGACTCCATACATGCCGATAGCCAACCAAAGACTCACATTCATAATTAAAGGTGCTACTGACTACACCTGTAAGAAAAGTAAGATGGGGAAAGCATGAGCACCATTCTAATTTTTATCGCTGCTATGCTGGCCTGCGCACTGCTTGCGGGGTGGTTTTACCGGCATCAGGCGCGACGCCGATATCGGCTGCCTTTCGTCAACGTGTTCGCGGGTGCCAGCACGCGCAAGCTGACCGCCGACGAGCGCAACGCCGTTGAGCAATATCTCGACAACTTTAACCGTATCCAGATGACGCCTGGCCCGACGGGCGCTACCGCGGCGCCGGTTTCGCTCAGCCTGAACGCCCAGAGCGACACGGTGTTTGGCCTTACCCGCTCCATTACCCGCTACGGCATTACCACCGACGATCCCAATAAGTGGCGCTACTACCTCGACTCTGCCGAAGTGCATCTCCCGCCCTTCTGGGAGCAGTACATTAACGACGAGAATAGCGTTGAGCTGATCCAGACCGACTCCATTCCGCTGGTTATCGCCCTGAATGACCATACGATTAGCGAGTACGTGCAGGAGGCGCCCCGCTTTGCCCTGGAGCGCGTCAATGCGACCCAGGCCTCGATCCGCGGCGAAGAGACCGAGCAGATCGAACTGCTGAATATTCGCCAGGAGACCCACGAAGAGTACGCCCTCAGCCGCCCGGACGGCATTCGCGAAGCGGTGCTGATCGTCGCCTCTTTCCTGCTGTTCTTCTTCTGCCTGCTGACCCCGGACGTGTTTGCGCCCTGGCTGGCGGGCGGCGGGGTGCTGTTACTGGCCGCCGGGCTGTGGGGGTTGTTCGCTCCGCCGGCCAAAAACACCCTGCGCGAGATCCACTGCCTGCGCGGTACCCCTAAACGCTGGGGCCTGTTCGGCGAAACCGATCAGGACCATATCAACAACATTTCGCTCGGGATTATTGACCTTATCTATCCACGCCACTGGCAGCCGTGGATTGCCCAGGATTTAGGGCAGAAAACCGATATCGATATCTATCTTGACCGCCACGTGGTGCGCCAGGGGCGCTACTTATCCCTGCACGACGAGGTGAAAAACTTCCCGCTGCAGCACTGGCTGCGCAGCACGGTGATTGCCGGCGGCGCGGCGCTGGTGCTGGCGATGCTGATTTTCCTGGTCCCGCTGGATATGCCGATTAAATTCACCCTCTCATGGATGAAAGGGGCGCAGACCGTAGAAGCTACCAGCGTCAAAGCGCTGGAAGAGGCCGATGTGCGCGTTGGGGATACCCTGCAGCTGAAAGGGACCGGGATGTGCAATATTCACGCCACGGGCAGCTGGAGTTCGCGTCAGAGCTCGCCGTTCACGCCCTTTGACTGCTCGCAGATCATCTGGAACGACGCCGCCCCGCTGCCGCTGCCGGAGTCGGAGACCGTCAACAAGGCTACCGCCCTGACCGAGGCGCTCAGCAGCCAGCTGCACCCGAAACCGGAAGATAACTCCCGCGTCAGCCCGGCGCTGCGTTCCGCTATCCAGAAGTCGGGGATGGTGCTGCTGGATGACTTTGGCGACATCGTCATGAAAACCCAGGATCTCTGCTCGGCGCAGGACGAGTGCGTACGGCTGAAAAACGCGCTGGTCAACCTCGGCAACAGCAAAGACTGGGAGGCGCTGGTCAAACGCGCCTCATCTGGCCGGCTGGATGGGGTGAATGTGCTGCTGCGTCCGGTCAGCGCCGAATCGCTCGATAACCTGGTCGCCACCTCGACCGCCCCCTTCGTGATGCGCGAAACCTCCCGGGCGGCGCAGGCGCTCAACAGCCCGGCACCGGGCGGCTTTATTATCATCAGCGATGAGGGCAGCGATCTGGTGGATCAGCCCTATCCGCCGGTGGCGCTGTATGACTACCCGCCGCAGGAGCAGTGGGGCGAGTTCCAGCGTCTGGCGCAGATGCTGATGCAGACCCCCTTCAGCGCCGAAGGGATAGTCACCGGGATCTTTACCGACGCCAACGGCACCCGCCACGTTGAGCTGCACCGCATGCCGGACAGCGCCGGGCTGTGGCGCTATATCGCCACCACCCTGCTGATGCTGGCGATGGCGCTCTGTATTATCTGGAATGGTTTCCTGGCGCTGCGCCGTTACCAGCGGGCGCGCACCCGCATGGACGAAATCAAACAATATTACGAAAACTGCCTCAATCCGCAGCTCATCCCCTCCCCTGAGAGCCTGATCGGATAACGCCGCGGCGCGACAGGATGTGCTACCCTGTCGCGCACGTGTCTTCTGGCTGGAGAGTTCCCCCCTATGCATCTTGATATCGCCTGGCAGGACGTTGATACCGTGCTGCTGGATATGGACGGTACGCTGCTGGATCTGGCGTTTGATAATCACTTCTGGCAAAAGCTGGTGCCCGAGACCTACGGCGCTCAGCAGGGGATTACGCCGGCGGAAGCCCAGGCCTATATTCGCCAGCAATATCACGCCGTGCAGCATACGCTAAACTGGTACTGTCTCGACTACTGGAGCGAGCGCCTCGGTCTGGACATCTGCGCCATGACGACCGCGCAGGGGCCGAACGCGGTGCTGCGTGAGGATACGATCCCCTTCCTGCAGGCGCTGAAAGCCAGCGGTAAGCGGCGCATTTTGCTGACCAACGCGCATCCGCATAACCTGGCGGTGAAGCTGGAACATACGGGTCTGGCCTCCCACCTTGATTTATTACTTTCCACCCACACATTTGGTTATCCGAAAGAGGATCAGCGCTTGTGGCGGGCGGTAACAGAACAGACCGGCCTGCAGCCAGAACGAACCCTGTTCATTGATGACAGCGAACCCATTCTGGATGCTGCCGCACAGTTCGGCATACGGTATTGCCTGGGCGTGACCAATCCCGATTCTGGTCTGGCTGAAAAAAGCTATCTGCGCCATCCGGGGCTTAACGATTATCGCCGGATGATCCCCTCCCTCAACCAGAAGGAGAAGCCATGAAAGAAAAACCCTCTGATGAGGTACGGCTGGATAAATGGCTGTGGGCGGCCCGTTTTTATAAAACGCGCGCCCTCGCCCGCGAGATGATTGAAGGCGGCAAGGTGCATTACAACGGGCAGCGCAGTAAGCCTGGCAAAGTTGTTGAGCTGAACGCCACCCTGACGCTGCGCCAGGGAAACGACGATAAAACGGTGGTGATCAAAGCCATCTCCGGGCAGCGTCGGCCCGCAGCCGAGGCCGTGCTGATGTATGAAGAGACGGCCGAGAGCGTTGAAAAACGCGAAAAAACGGCGCAGGCGCGCAAGATGAATGCCCTGACGATGCCGCATCCCGACCGGCGACCGGACAAGAAAGAGCGCCGGAACCTGATGAAATTTAAATACGGCGAAAAAGAGTAATCGCCGTTAAACGAGAGAAAACTATGGCCCAACACGACCAATTACACCGCTATCTGTTTGAGCAATTTGCTGTTCGCGGCGAGCTGGTGACAGTATCCGAAACCTGGAAACAGATTCTGGAAAACCACAATTATCCGCTGCCGGTGAAAAACGTGCTCGGCGAGCTGCTGGTTGCCACCAGCCTGCTGACCGCGACCCTGAAGTTTGCCGGCGATATCACCGTCCAGCTGCAGGGCGATGGCCCGATGAACCTGGCGGTGATCAACGGCAATAACCAGCAGCAGATGCGCGGCGTGGCGCGCGTACAGGGTGAGATCCCGGAAGGGGCAGACCTGAAAACCCTGGTAGGCAACGGCTTCCTGGTGATCACCATTACCCCGGAAGAGGGCGAGCGCTATCAGGGCGTGGTTGGTCTGGAAGGCGATACCCTGGCCGCCTGCCTGGAAGATTACTTCATGCGCTCTGAACAGCTGCCAACCCGCCTGTTTATCCGCACCGGCGAAGTGGACGGCCAGCCCGCCGCGGGCGGCATGCTGCTGCAGGTGCTGCCTGCGCAAAATGCCCAGGGCGAAGATTTCGAACATCTGGCGATGCTGACCGAAACCATCAAGGCCGAAGAGCTGTTAACCCTGCCGGCCAACGACGTGCTGTGGCGCCTCTACCATGAAGAAGAGGTAACCCTTTACGATCCGCAGGACGTAGAGTTCAAATGCACCTGCTCCCGCGAGCGCTGCGCGGGCGCGCTGAAAACCCTGCCGGATGAAGAGATCGACAGCATCCTGGCGGAAGATGGCGAAATCGACATGAACTGCGATTACTGCGGTTCACACTATGTCTTTAACGCGATGGATATCGCCGAGATCCGCAATAACGCCTCTCCGGCGGACCCGCAGATCCACTAAGCCATACGCAACGGCTCCCGCAGGGAGCCGTTTTTCTTTGCATCATTGGCCAGTGGGATAGGCGTTGTAGTTCACCTCAATCCGCTCGCCGAACAGCGAAATATCCGCCCAGGGCTTGGCCACGGCCTTTAGCTCGCCCTGCTGCAGGGCGCGATCCAGCGCCTGACGGGTTAACTTCTCCGGCATTTTCCACGCATCGCCAGCCAGCGTCCAGCCGCCCGGCCTTTGCGTATAGACCATAATCGCGCGATCGCTAAACTGATAAACGACCGCCTCCGCCTTTGCGTCCCCGTTGAGATCCAGCATCGTCAGCAGGCAGCTGCCCGCGGTCCAGGTGCAGCTCTCGAAGCGATAACTCTGTTTTACCATCTCCTGCCACAGGCCGGCGTCCGGCCGAGGCGTACCCGGCGCAAGCTCAACCCAGCGGGCCAGCGCGGCCGCGCTAACGGGCTGTGCGCCGCCCTTCGTTTTACTCAGCAGGGCGTTGATCTCCCGCCGGCGTTCAGGATTGGCCATAAACTGCGGATCCTTCTGGAGCGCCACCAGCGCCTCGTGCCCTTCACGGCCCGTCTGGCTAAGCATATACAGGCTGACCCGATCCGCTTTAATGGCCCCGCTCTGGTAGCGCGCCATATGGCTGGCGACGCTTATCCGCCACGGGTCCAGTATCGGCGTGTTTATCAGGATCAGCAGGAGCAGCGACAGCAGGCCGACGCCGGGCGTTACCGCCCCCTGCACGGCCCTGGGATCGCGTCGCGGGTGCAGCACGCTAATACAGAAGCCGATAGCCCATACCAGCGCCACAATTGTGATTAATACCCCGTACAGGCGCTGGGGGGTCCAGCCGTACTGGGCAATACGCAGCCATAGCGCCCAGGCGGCCAGCAGCGGATAGAGGGGAAGCACAATCAATGCCGCCCGGATCGGCGCGCGCACGGGAGCATTCCAGGGCAAAGCGTCGCGCTGAGGGTGCCAGACGACGGCAACCAATAGCAGAAGCAGGATGGCCAGCGTCAGCAGTAACCCCGCCGCCGAGACGCGGGCGGAGATAGCGGTTAAGCCCACAAAGGGCAGCACGACAATAAAAATTAGCGCCAGTACCGCCACCAGCGGCAGCAGCGCGGTCGCAATCAGCGTCAGGAGATTTTGCAGCGCCTGGATAAGGCCTCGCCGGGTGCGCGCCAGCACGATAGCGCAGGCACAGACCAGGCCGATAGCCACGGCGATAAACCAGCCGCTGTCGAAGAACAGCGTCTGGAACAGCTCTATGCCCACCAGGCGGAAAAGCTCGGCCCACAGGAACAGCACCAGCCAGACCAGACCGTTAAAGACGAAGACAATGACTAAGGTCAGGGCGTTATGCCAGTTGCGGCTATAAAAATCCGCGTAGAACGCGGCCTCCGTTGGCCGGTCAAACCGCCGCTGTAGCCACGGCAGCATCAGCAGGCTCATCAGCAGAAGCTGGAAGCCAAAGATGAGCAGCTCCTCTCTGACGCTCCAGATCTCCTTCTCGTACAGCGTCCACCGCAGCCAGCCTCCCATCCCGGCAACCGCCGCCAGAATGACGAGCAGCGCGAGCCACATCAGCGGCTGGCGGTAGGAGGTGACGCAGAGCGCAAAGGTGGTTGAAACCATTAAGGTGGCGGGCACCACGCACAGCAGCCACAGGTTGTCGGCGGGCAGGCTGGCATAGCCGATATACCAGCTTATCAGCCAGCACATCAGCCCCTGAAGCGCCCCGGTAAGCACGATACCGGCCCTGGCGGCAGGCGATATTCCTTCATTAGCATCCATCTTATTATCCCGTACGTCGAAAAAGGTGCTCTTGCATCTTAGCCGCTAATGCGTCTCTTAATGCGTTCCGGGTTCTGCGCGCCGCAACGCGTACAGAGCCGCACTCCGTTCTGTAACCCTTCCGTAATTTTCCTACATGTATGCGATTACATTCACATTCTTTTGGTTAAATTCACTAACGCTTAACCTTTTAAGAACATTTTCCCCAACCCAAAAATGAATCCTGCCATAATCTGTGCCGCGAAGTGACAGGAGTCACAGTGTTTTCCGTTAAAAAGGGTTTAGTCCGGATACGTAAATCTATGAGCCCCGTCGCGGTCAACAATCCCCGTATAACCCTACAATTTCAGGCAGTACAAATTGGCTAAGGAGCAGTGACATGCGCGTTAACAGCTTAACCCCGCAAGATCTCATGGCTTATGGTATCCACGACGTCCAGGAAGTCGTCTATAACCCCGATTACGATACGCTGTATCAGGAAGAGCTTAACCCGGCGCTGGAAGGCTACGAACGCGGGATACTGACAACTACCGGCGCTATCGCCGTAGATACCGGCATCTTTACCGGCCGTTCGCCAAAAGATAAGTATATCGTCCGGGACGACACCACCCGCGACACGCTGTGGTGGGCAGATAAGGGCAAAGGCAAGAACGATAATAAGCCCCTCTCCCCTGAAACCTGGCAGCACCTGAAATCCCTCGTCACCCGTCAGCTTTCCGGCAAGCGCCTGTTTATTATCGACGCCTTCTGCGGCGCCAACGCCGACACCCGCCTCTCCGTGCGCTTTATTACCGAAGTGGCCTGGCAGGCGCACTTCGTTAAAAACATGTTTATCCGCCCCACGGATGAAGAGCTGCAGGATTTCAAACCCGACTTTATCGTGATGAACGGCGCGAAATGCACTAACCCGCAGTGGAAAGAGCAGGGCCTGAACTCGGAGAACTTCGTCGCCTTCAACCTGACCGAGCGTATTCAGCTGATCGGCGGCACCTGGTACGGCGGCGAAATGAAAAAAGGGATGTTCTCGGTGATGAACTACCTGCTGCCGCTGAAGGGCATCGCCTCGATGCACTGCTCGGCCAACGTCGGCGAGAAGGGCGATGTGGCGGTCTTCTTTGGTCTCTCCGGCACCGGCAAAACTACCCTTTCTACCGACCCGAAACGTCGCCTCATTGGTGATGACGAACACGGCTGGGACGACGACGGGGTCTTTAACTTCGAAGGCGGCTGCTACGCCAAGACTATCCGCCTGTCACCGGAAGCGGAGCCGGATATTTATCAGGCGATCCGCCGGGATGCGCTGCTGGAGAACGTCACCGTGCGCGCCGACGGCAGCGTTGATTTTGACGATGCCTCAAAAACCGAAAACACCCGCGTCAGCTACCCGATTTACCATATCGACAATATCGTGAAGCCGGTATCTAAAGCGGGTCATGCCACCAAGGTCATCTTCCTGACCGCCGACGCCTTCGGCGTGCTGCCGCCGGTGTCGCGCCTGACCGCCAGCCAGACCCAGTACCACTTCCTCTCCGGCTTTACCGCCAAGCTGGCAGGTACCGAACGCGGCGTGACCGAGCCCACCCCCACCTTCTCCGCCTGCTTCGGCGCGGCCTTCCTGTCGTTGCACCCGACCCAGTACGCGGAAGTGCTGGTGAAACGCATGCAGGCCTCCGGCGCCCAGGCGTATCTGGTGAACACCGGCTGGAACGGGACGGGTAAACGTATCTCCATTAAGGATACCCGCGCCATTATTGACGCCATTCTGGATGGTTCGCTGGATGATGCCGAGACCTTCACCCTGCCGCTGTTCGATCTGGCCATCCCGACGCAGCTGCCGGGGGTGGATAGCCGCATTCTGGACCCGCGTAACACCTACGGTTCACCGGAGCAGTGGCAGGAGAAGGCAGAGGCGCTGGCGAAGCTGTTCGTGGCAAACTTTGAGAAGTACACCGATACCCCGGCGGGTGCGGCGCTGGTGAGCGCGGGACCTAAGCTGTAGGACACTCCCCTCACCCCTGCCCTCTCCCCAAAGGGGAGAGGGAGAAAACCGCACCGAACGGTCCCCTCTCCCCTATGGGGAGAGGGTTAGGGTGAGGGGTGAGGGGTGAGGGGTGAGGCAAGGTAAAAGCAAAACGGCAACGTAAGTTGCCGTTTTTAGTGTCTGCACCCTCTCCCCGTGGGAGAGGGCTGGGTGAGGGCATCAGACCGCACAAAGCTAAAAGCAAAAAGGCAGCTTAGCTGCCTTTTTTAGTATTTGCTCCCTCTCCCTGTGGGAGAGGGTCGGGGTGAGGGCATCAGCCCGCACTCCCCCGAAAATCACTTAACCCTCTTTCACCTGCCCGCGCGTCACCGGTACCGGCAGCCACGCCCGGATACTCAGCCCGCCGCGCTCGCTGGTACCAATCTCCAGCAGCCCGTTGTGGTTATCGACAATACGCTGCACGATGGCCAGCCCAAGGCCGGTGCCGCTGGTGCTGCGCGCGCTGTCGCCGCGTACGAAGGGCTGGAACAGATGTTTACGCTGCTCCGGCTTAATGCCCGGGCCGTCGTCCTCAACCTGGAACCAGGCGCGGTTGAGCTCTGAGCCGCTGCTGACCTTGATCCAGCCGTTGCCGTAGCGGGCAGCATTCACCACCATATTCGCCACCGCACGCTTAATGGAGAGCGGATGCATGCGCACCTGAATATCGCCGGGCTGCAGCGCGGTTTCGATCTCGCGCTCATACCCGCTTTCGGCCGCCACCACTTCGCCCAGCACCCCGTTCAGATCCGCCATCTCCATCGGCATCTCCTGCCCGGTGCGCAGATAGTCGATAAACTGCTCGATAATGGCGTTGCACTCTTCGATATCTTTATTGATCGACTCGGCGAGGTAGCCGTCCTCTTCGCCCATCATCTCGGTCGCCAGGCGAATACGGGTCAGCGGCGTGCGCAGGTCGTGGCTGACGCCGGCCATTAGCAGGGTTCGGTCATCGGCCAGCTGCTTAACGCCGGCCGCCATGTGGTTGAATGCCCGGGTGACCGAGCGCACCTCAGACGCGCCATACTCGCGCAGCGGCGGCGGAATAATGCCCTTCCCGACCTGTAGCGCCGCGTGCTCCAGGTCGACCAGGGGTCGGTTCTGGATGCGGATAAACAGCCAGGCGCCGCCTATCGCCAGCAGCATTATCGCCAGGGTGTAACGGAACAGCGGCGAGAAGTCGCCCTGATGGATTTCGGTCAGCGGAACGCGCACCCAGATATTGGGCGACAGCCAGGTCTTCAGCCAGACCACCGGCGAGCTCTTGTTAACCTCGACGCGGACTTCCGTCGGGCCGCCAAGCTGCTGCGCCATCTGCTGGCTTAAAAATTCGTAATGTTGCGCCCAGCGCAGGCCTGCGTCTTCCGCCGCTTCGTTGGAATAGAGCGATATGCCCAGCTCGCGGTAAATCTCACGGCGAAACGCCGGAGGAACCACCAGCTGGGTGCCGTCTTCAAGCTGAAGCTTATCGGTCATCAGCATACGCACTTCGTAGGCCAGGACCTTATTAAACTGCTGAAGACTGGGCAGGATCGCAAAGTTCAGCACCACCAGGTAGGTCGTCACCAGGCTGACGAACAGCAGGGTGACGATCAGTAACAGGGTGCGGGCAAACGAGCTTCGCGGCGAAAAACGCATTCGCCTCATGCTTTAGAGCCGTCCGGTACAAAGACGTAGCCCAGACCCCAGACGGTCTGGATATAGCGCGGATGCGCCGGATCCTCTTCCACCATGCGGCGCAGGCGGGAGATCTGTACGTCGATGGAGCGCTCCATCGCCGAGTATTCGCGACCGCGCGCCAGGTTCATTAGCTTATCGCGGGAGAGCGGCTCGCGCGGGTGGCTGACCAGCGCCTTCAGCACCGCAAACTCACCGCTGGTGAGCGGCATCGGCTCATCTTCGCGGAACATCTCGCGGGTACCGAGGTTCAGCTTAAACTTGCCAAAGGCGATAACCGCCTCTTCCTGCGACGGCGCGCCCGGCAGTTCGTTTGCCTGACGGCGCAGCACGGCGCGAATACGCGCCAGCAGCTCGCGCGGGTTGAACGGTTTAGGGATGTAGTCGTCGGCGCCGATCTCGAGACCGACGATACGGTCAACTTCTTCCCCTTTCGCCGTCACCATAATGATCGGCATCGGGTTGCTCTGGCTGCGCAGACGGCGGCAGATAGAGAGCCCATCCTCGCCCGGCAGCATTAAATCCAGCACCATCAGGTGGAAGGATTCACGGGTCAGCAGGCGGTCCATCTGTTCGGCGTTCGCCACGCTGCGAACCTGGAAGCCCTGCTCGGTAAGATAACGCTCAAGCAGCGCGCGCAGGCGCATGTCGTCATCCACCACCAGAATTTTATAATTCTCTTGCATCGTTTGTACTCCCAAAGGTTCGGATACTCTTGAAGTGCGTATTCTAAAAAAGTGCGCGTAATGGACCAGCTAAATCTGGTATAAATTCTAGTCGAAATTGTTACAAAGCATATTTAACAGCAGCTTATCTGCACATTTAATCACATAAATTATGAATATTTCTGTCTGATTAGCCTGGTGCCAGGTAATCTGCGCACAGTATGCCACCCACGTTGTGTAAGGTCCGAACATGAAAACGCCCCTGATCACCCGCGAAGGGTATGAAAACCTGAAGAAAGAGCTGGACACCCTGTGGCGGGAAGAGCGCCCGGAAGTGACCAAAAAAGTGACCTGGGCCGCCAGCCTCGGCGACCGGAGCGAAAACGCGGACTACCAGTACAACAAAAAGCGGCTGCGTGAGATCGACCGCCGGGTGCGCTATCTCACCAAATGCCTGGAAAACCTGAAAATCGTCGATTACTCCCCCCAGCAGGAGGGCAAAGTGTTCTTCGGCGCGTGGGTGGAAATTGAAAACGACGACGGCGATCTCAAGCGCTTTCGCATCGTCGGTTACGATGAAATTTTTGGTCGTAAGGATTACATCTCCATCGACTCCCCGATGGCCCGCGCGCTGCTCAAAAAAGAGGTGGGCGACATCGCCATCGTCCACACCCCGGCGGGCGAAGCCAGCTGGTACGTAAACGAGATCGAGTACGTAAAATAGTCCGAGTCCCGCCTCCCCGGCTGGCATTTTGCGGTGCCAGCCCGTATAACTGTCCCCCTGATTTTCGATCCACTAGATGAATTTATCATGATGAAAGAGTCGCTCTGCCGCATTATTGCGGGTGAACTTCAGGCCAGAGCCGAACAGGTAGAAGCTGCCGTTCGCCTGCTTGATGAAGGGAACACCGTGCCGTTTATTGCACGTTATCGTAAGGAAGTCACCGGCGGTCTGGATGACACCCAGCTGCGTAATCTGGAGACCCGCCTGGGTTACCTGCGCGAGCTGGAAGAGAGACGCCAGGCGATTCTGAAATCCATCGGCGACCAGGGCAAGCTCACCGACGATCTGGCAAAGTCCATCAACGGCACCCTGAGCAAAACCGAATTAGAAGACCTCTATCTGCCCTATAAGCCGAAGCGCCGCACCCGCGGGCAGATTGCCATCGAAGCGGGCCTCGAGCCGCTGGCGGATCTGCTGTGGAACGACCCGTCGCACGCTCCTGAAGCCACCGCCGCGCAATACGTCGACGCCGACAAAGGGGTGGCGGACGTGAAGGCGGCCCTCGACGGCGCGCGCTACATCCTGATGGAGCGCTTCGCGGAAGACGCGGCCCTGCTGGCGAAGGTGCGTGATTATCTGTGGAAAAACGCCCATATCGTGGCCAGCGTTGTGGCCGGTAAAGAGGAGGAAGGAGCCAAGTTCCGTGACTACTTCGACCACCACGAGCCTATCTCCACTACCCCCTCGCACCGGGCGCTGGCGATGTTCCGCGGCCGCAACGAAGGGGTACTGCAGCTCTCCCTGAATGCCGACCCGCAGTTTGACGAGCCGCCGAAAGAGAGCCACTGCGAGCAGATCATTATCGATCACCTCGGCCTGCGCCTGAACAACGCCCCGGCAGACGGCTGGCGCAAAGGGGTGGTGAGCTGGACCTGGCGTATCAAGGTGCTGATGCACCTGGAAACCGAACTGATGGGCACCGTGCGCGAGCGCGCCGAAGACGAAGCGATCAACGTCTTTGCCCGCAACCTGCACGATCTGCTGATGGCCGCTCCGGCGGGCCTGCGCACCACCATGGGCCTCGATCCGGGCCTGCGCACCGGCGTGAAGGTGGCCGTAGTGGATGGTACCGGCAAGCTGGTGGCTACCGACACCATCTATCCCCACACCGGCCAGGCGGCGAAAGCGGCCACGGTAGTGGCGGCCCTGTGCGAGAAGCACAACGTGGAGCTGGTGGCCATCGGTAACGGCACCGCCTCGCGCGAAACCGAGCGCTTCTATCTGGACGTGCAGAAGCAGTTCCCGAAAGTCACCGCCCAGAAGGTGATCGTCAGCGAAGCGGGTGCCTCCGTTTATTCCGCCTCCGAGCTGGCGGCGCTGGAGTTCCCGGACCTCGACGTTTCCCTGCGCGGCGCGGTCTCAATCGCCCGTCGCTTACAGGATCCGCTGGCCGAGCTGGTGAAAATCGACCCGAAATCCATCGGCGTGGGCCAGTATCAGCACGACGTCAGCCAGACCCAGCTGGCGCGCAGGCTGGATGCGGTGGTGGAAGACTGCGTAAACGCCGTGGGCGTGGACCTGAACACCGCCTCCGTTCCCCTGCTCACCCGCGTGGCGGGCCTGACCCGCATGATGGCGCAGAACATCGTCGCCTGGCGCGATGAGAACGGCCAGTTCCGCAGCCGTCAGCAGCTGCTGAAGGTGAGCCGCCTGGGGCCGAAAGCCTTCGAGCAGTGCGCCGGCTTCCTGCGCATTAACCACGGCGATAACCCGCTGGATGCCTCCACCGTTCACCCGGAAGCCTATCCGGTGGTGGAGCGTATTCTGGCCGCCACCCAGCAGGCCCTGAAGGATCTGATGGGTAACGGCAGCGCGCTGCGTAACCTCAAGGCGGTGGATTTCACCGACGAGCAGTTTGGCGTGCCGACCGTCACGGACATCATCAAAGAGCTGGAGAAACCGGGCCGCGACCCGCGTCCGGAGTTCAAAACCGCCACCTTTGCCGACGGCGTCGAGACCATGAACGACCTGCTGCCGGGCATGGTGCTGGAGGGTGCGGTCACCAACGTCACCAACTTCGGCGCCTTTGTCGATATCGGCGTGCATCAGGATGGCCTGGTGCATATCTCATCGCTGGCGGATAAGTTCGTGGAAGATCCGCACACCGTGGTGAAAGCGGGCGACATCGTGAAGGTGAAAGTGCTGGAGGTCGATCTGCAGCGCAAGCGCATCGCCCTGACCATGCGGCTGGACGAGCAGCCGGGCGAAACCAACGCCCGTCGCGGCGGCGGCGCGCGGGAGCAGCAGCGCCCGGCGGCCAAAGCGGCAAAACCGCGCGGCCGCGACGCACAGCCCGCCGGCAACAGCGCGATGATGGATGCGCTGGCGGCGGCCATGGGTAAAAAACGTTAATCCCCCCTGCCCCGCTAATTCAGGCGGGGCTTTTTTATTTTAATAATGCGCGTATTTAATTCTGTAACCGATTGCATATCCATTATTAAACCGGCCATTATCACCCCGTTAACAAATAAGCCTTTTCGTCAACCCTGCGATAAGTAATAAATATTGCGACAGATCAAACAGACTCTAAATTAATAGCGTTTACAACATTTCGTCACAGTTTGAATATTGCTGATAAAAACCATTCTCATTATCATTGCATCTGTTTATTTTTTCACCTCGGTAGATAAGCACTATGCAATTTACTCCAGACAGTGCATGGAAGATCGTTGGCTTTACCCGCGAAATCAGCCCGGCATACCGGCAGAAGCTGCTGTCGCTGGGCATGCTGCCAGGCTCGTCGTTTCGGGTGGTGCGCGTCGCACCGCTCGGCGATCCCATCCATATAGAAACCCGCCGCGTTAATCTGGTATTACGAAAAAAAGATCTCGCGTTAATTGAAGTCGAAGCTTTACGTCAGTAATCCGCCGCTGTTATCACGAGTTTAAAAAAATGAATAAATTAACCATTGGCTTAATTGGCAATCCAAATTCTGGCAAGACAACCTTATTTAACCAGTTAACAGGCGCACGCCAGCGCGTGGGTAACTGGGCAGGCGTAACGGTAGAGCGTAAAGAGGGGCAATTCTCCACGACGGATAATAACGTCACTCTCGTGGATCTGCCCGGCACCTATTCTCTGACCACCATCTCTTCGCAGACCTCGCTCGATGAGCAGATTGCCTGCCACTATATTCTGAGCGGCGACGCGGATCTGTTAATTAACGTGGTCGACGCCTCCAACCTGGAGCGTAACCTCTACCTGACGCTGCAGCTGCTGGAGCTGGGTATCCCCTGCGTGGTGGCGCTCAACATGCTGGATATCGCCGAAAAGCAAAACATCCGCGTGGATATCAATGCCCTCTCGGCGCGCCTTGGCTGCCCGGTGGTGCCGCTGGTCTCAACCCGCGCCCGCGGTATCGATGCCCTGAAGCTGGCGATAGATCGCCACCAGCAGAATACGGATATCGAGCTGGTGCATTACGCTAAACCGCTGCTGCGCGAAGCCGACAGGCTGGCGCAGGCCATGCCCCGCAGCCTGGCGCAGAAACAGCGCCGCTGGCTCGGCCTGCAGATGCTGGAAGGCGATATCTACAGCCGCGCCTTTGCCGGCAACGCCGCACAGCAGCTGGAGCCCAGCCTGGCGCGGCTTAACGCGGAGCTGGACGATCCGGCCCTGCATATTGCCGATGCCCGCTACCAGAGCATCGCCGCCATCTGCGAGGCGGTGAGCAACACCCTCACCGCCGAGCCGAGCCGTTTTACCACCGCGGTGGATAAGCTGGTTCTGAATCGCTTCCTCGGGCTGCCCATCTTCCTGCTGGTGATGTACCTGATGTTCCTGCTGGCTATTAACATCGGCGGCGCGCTGCAGCCGCTGTTTGACGTCGGCTCGGTGGCCATCTTTATCCACGGGCTGCAGTGGGTGGGCTACAGCCTGCACTTCCCGGAGTGGCTGACCATCTTCCTGGCGCAGGGCATTGGCGGGGGGATCAACACCGTGCTGCCTCTGGTACCGCAGATCGGCATGATGTACCTGTTCCTGTCGTTCCTCGAAGATTCTGGCTATATGGCGCGGGCGGCCTTTGTGATGGACCGCCTGATGCAGGCCCTGGGCCTGCCGGGCAAATCCTTTGTGCCGCTGATCGTCGGCTTCGGCTGCAACGTGCCCTCGGTAATGGGCGCCCGCACCCTGGATGCCCCGCGCGAGCGGCTGATGACCATCATGATGGCGCCCTTTATGTCCTGCGGCGCGCGTCTGGCTATCTTCGCCGTCTTTGCGGCGGCCTTCTTCGGCCAGGAGGGGGCGCTGGCGGTCTTCTCCCTGTACCTGCTGGGGATCGTGATGGCCATCCTCACCGGCCTGATGCTGAAACACACCCTGATGCGCGGTGAAGCCTCGCCGTTCGTGATGGAGCTGCCGGTCTACCACGTGCCGCACGTCAAGAGCCTGCTGATCCAGACCTGGCAGCGCCTGAAGGGCTTCGTGCTGCGGGCCGGTAAAGTGATCGTGGTGGTCAGCATCTTCCTGAGCGCGCTTAACAGCTTTACGCTCGCCGGCCAGGCCACCGACAACATTAACGACTCGGCGCTGGCCTCCGTCAGCCGCGTCATCACCCCGCTGTTCAAACCCATTGGCGTGCATGAAGACAACTGGCAGGCGACCGTCGGGCTCTTTACCGGCGCGATGGCCAAAGAGGTGGTGGTGGGTACGCTGAACACCCTCTATACCGCGGAAAATATTCAGGAGGAGGAGTTCAACCCGGCCGAGTTCCACATCGGCGACGAGCTGGTAAGCGCCGTGGATGAAACCTGGCAGAGCCTGAAAGAGACCTTCAGCCTGAGCGTGCTCGCCAACCCGATCGAAGCCAGCAAAGGCGACGGCGAGATGGCGACGGGCGCGATGGGCGTGATGAGCGAGAAGTTTGGCAGCGCCTCCGCCGCCTACAGCTACCTGATTTTTGTCCTGCTCTATATTCCGTGCATCTCGGTGATGGGGGCGATTGCCCGCGAGTCCAGCCGCGGCTGGATGGGCTTCTCGATCCTCTGGGGGCTGAATATCGCCTACTCGCTGGCCACGGTGTTCTACCAGAGCGTCAACTTCAGCCAGCATCCGCGCTACAGCCTGACCTGCATCCTGGCAGTGGTGTTGTTTAACCTGCTGGTGCTGGGCCTGCTGCGCCGGGCGCGCAGCCGCGTGGACGTAAACCTGCTGGCGACCCGTAAAACGGCAGCGGCCTGCTGCGACGAGCCGGCCACCGAGTGTCACTAAGGAGCAGAGGTATGGCTTCCATCATTGAAGTACGCGATTTACTGGCCCTGCAGGGACGGATGGAGGCGAAGCAGCTCAGCCTGCGCCTGCGCACGCCGCAGCCGCTGATCGATGCCATGCTGGCACGGCTGGAGGCTATGGGCAGAGTAGTGCGTATTCGGGAGGATGCCGACGGATGCCTGTCCGGCAGTTGCAAAAGCTGCCCGGAAGGAAAAGCCTGTCTCAGGGAGTGGTGGGCGCTGCGTTAATCATTAATAAAGCCGGGCAACGCTGCCCGGCTTTATCATTTTATTTAAACACTTCTGCGGTGGCGCGGATATCTTTCTGATCTTTGTTGGCGCTGGTGATGACATAGTACTTGCCGCCCAGCTCATCCGCTTTCTTGGAAAGCTCTTTTTTCGCATCCATTGGCGCGGTGGTATCAGAGGTAGAAATATCGCCCACTTTCGTCAAATTCATCTCTTTCACTTTATCTTTCTGCAGCTCTTCTGCCGCCATAACGCCAAAAGAGAGTGAACCAATAACCAGAGAAGCAACAATACCTGTAACAAGTTTCATAGCCATGACTCCCAAAAAGGATTGTAGTTTTGATTATCGAAGGCGGATCGACCGCAACGATATATTGAGTATTGTTGCGGCACGTCACTTTTTCCAGGCGAAACAAAAAATATTTAGTTTATACGCTGACTTAAGGCGACCAGCGCCGCGCAGAACTCCTCGGGATGCGAGATAAAGGGGGCGTGCGCCGCTTTGCCAACGATCAGCGATTCGCTCCGGGGCCACTGTTCATCCAGCAGCGGGACGATCCTGCGCGGTACCAGCCCGTCAAGGTAGCCATAAATCCGCAGATGCGGCAGGGTCAATGCCGCCAGCGATTCGCGAAGGTCGACCGTTTTCAGGATCTCCAGCCCGCCGTTAAGGACGCTCACCTCCGGCATCGGCAGCGCAAGCACCGTGCTTTTCAGCAAGCGCGCATCCTGACGCGCGCTTTCGGTGCCCATGGTTTGCAGTGCCAGAAAACGCTCTACCGTGCGCTGAAAATCGTCGCTCAGCTGCTGCTGGAAGCCGGCCAACACCTCGGGCTTGATGCCCGGCCAGCCGTCGCGGGCGCTAAAACAGGGGGATGAGGCTACCGTTACCAGCGCCTGGACGCGATCCGGATGCGCAAGGGCAATCTGGCTTGCCACCAGCCCGCCCAGGCTCCAGCCAAGCCAGATGGCGTTTTGCGGCGCCTGTTCCAGTACCTCACTGGCCATCTCCTCAAGCGTAAGGGCACCGTAGCCATGGCTGCGGCCAAAACCGGGCAGATCCACCAGGTGCAGGGTAAATTGCGAGGCGAGTTCCTCACGAATGTTGTTCCATACTTCGGCGTTCAGCCCCCATCCGTGCAGCAGCACAAGATGACAATTTCCCGTGCCGACGGTCTGCCACCAGAGTCTCTTCATCGCTTACTCTTCTCTTTTTTCTTCAGGGAGGATGCCTATGCTAACAGTGCCTGGCTTGTGCTGGCTATGCCGGATGCCGCTGATGCTGAGCCACTGGGGGATCTGCTCGGTCTGCGTAAAAGGGATATCAGCCCCGCAACAGCGCTGCCCCCGCTGCGGGCTGGCGGCCTTTAGCGAGCGGCTGCCCTGCGGCCGCTGCCTGCAACGCCCGCCGCCCTGGCAGAGCCTGGTGGCGGTGTGCGGCTACGTGCCGCCGGTCAGCCAGCTGGTGCATCAGCTGAAGTTCTCCCGCCGCAGCCAGCTGGCGCAGCCCCTGGCACGGCTGCTGCTGCTGGCTATCCTGCACGCCAGGCGTAGCCGCGCGCTGCCGCCTGTGGATCTGCTTGTCAGCGTACCGCTCTGGAAAGGGCGCCACTGGCGGCGGGGCTTTAACCAGAGCGACCTGCTCTGTCGTCCGCTGGCGCGCTGGCTGGGGTGTGGCTATCACCCCGCCCTGCTGCGCCGCACCCGGGCCACCGCCACCCAGCATCAGCTCAGCGCCAGGCGGCGAAAACAGAACCTGAAGCAGGCGTTCCGGCTTGAATTCCCGGTGGCGGGGCGCCATATCGCCATAGTGGATGATGTCGTGACGACGGGCACCACCGCGGCTGAACTATCCCGCCTGCTTTTGCGAAGCGGCGCGGCCTCGGTTCAGGTATGGTGTCTGTGTCGAACCTTGTAGCGCCCTCAGGTTGGGCGTATTATACCCAGGTAATTTAGTCAACTATTAGGCCAATGCTATGATCCGTATTTCCGATGCTGCACAAGCGCACTTTGCCAAACTGCTGGCAAATCAGGAAGAAGGGACCCAGATCCGCGTTTTCGTGATTAACCCGGGTACCCCGAACGCAGAATGCGGCGTCTCTTATTGCCCACCGGACGCTGTGGAAGCAACTGACACCGCCCTGAAATTTGAGCAACTGACTGCCTATGTCGATGAACTGAGCGCACCGTATCTGGAAGACGCGGAGATCGATTTCGTTACCGATCAGCTTGGTTCGCAATTAACGCTGAAAGCGCCAAACGCCAAAATGCGTAAAGTAAGCGACGACGCCCCGCTGATGGAACGCGTTGAGTACCTGCTGCAGTCGCAGATTAACCCGCAGCTGGCTGGCCACGGCGGTCGCGTCTCCCTGATGGAGATCACCGAGGATGGCCTGGCGATCCTGCAGTTTGGCGGCGGCTGTAACGGCTGTTCGATGGTCGACGTGACCCTGAAAGAGGGGATCGAGAAGCAGCTGCTGAACGAGTTCCCGGAGCTGAAAGGCGTGCGCGACCTCACCGAACACCAGCGCGGCGAACACTCTTACTACTAAGTTTTCCGCTCTTTTTGCCCGTAACGTCCCCTCGTTTCGGGCAAAAATCCTCTTTTATCCCCCCGCCATAACATGACCTGCGTCTCATAATTCACATTTTGGTTACCTGGGTGATTCTCAACCTGCCGATGTTACCCGTATCATTCTCGTGGGCACTACTCTTCCCCTATAACAGCCGTCTAAACTTAAACGTCTGGATGGTATCAGTCTTAGTGCTATTACAACTCTGCTCCCGGTTGGGGCATTTGGACATTGTCGTTAGATAACGACGTTACCCATAACAATTCAAAGGCCAGGTCAATCATGCCATTAGTTATCGTCGCTATAGGTGTTGTGTTATTACTGCTGTTGATGATCCGTTTCAAGCTGAACGGCTTTATCGCTCTGGTTCTGGTGGCGCTTGCAGTCGGTCTGATGCAAGGTATGCCGCTGGTAAAAGTGATCGCCTCCATCAAAGCCGGGGTCGGCGGTACGCTCGGTAGCCTGGCGCTGATCATGGGCTTTGGCGCCATGCTCGGCAAAATGCTGGCAGACTGCGGCGGCGCCCAGCGCATCGCCACCACCCTGATTGCCAAATTCGGTAAGCAGCATATCCAGTGGGCGGTAGTATTAACCGGCTTTACCGTTGGTTTCGCCCTGTTCTATGAAGTGGGCTTCGTGCTGATGCTGCCGCTGGTGTTCACCATCGCCGCCGCCGCTAACATTCCGCTGCTGTTTGTGGGCGTGCCGATGGCCGCCGCGCTCTCGGTAACGCACGGCTTCCTGCCGCCGCACCCGGGCCCGACCGCTATCGCCACCATCTTCCACGCCGATATGGGCAAAACCCTGCTGTTCGGTACTATTCTGGCGATCCCAACCGTTATCCTGGCCGGCCCGGTATTTGCCCGCTGCCTGAAAGGCATCGATAAGCCGATCCCGGAAGGCCTCTACAGCGCCAAAACCTTCACTGAAGAAGAGATGCCGAGCTTCGGCGTCAGCGTCTGGACCTCTCTGGTGCCGGTAGTGCTGATGGCCATGCGCGCCGTGGCGGAGATGGTGCTGCCAAAAGGCCACGCCTTCCTCGGCGTTGCGGAGTTCCTCGGCGACCCGGTGATGGCCACCCTGATTGCGGTGCTGATTGCGCTGTTCACCTTCGGCCTGAACCGCGGCCGCAGTATGGACCAGATCAACGACACCCTGGGTTCGGCGATCAAAATCATCGCCATGATGCTGCTGATCATCGGCGGCGGCGGTGCCTTCAAGCAGGTGCTGGTCGACAGCGGCGTGGATAAATACATCGCCTCTATGATGCACGAAACCAACATCTCGCCGATCCTGATGGCCTGGTCTATCGCCGCCGTGCTGCGTATCGCGCTGGGCTCCGCCACCGTTGCGGCTATCACCGCCGGCGGTATCGTGGCGCCGCTGATCGCCACCACCGGCGTCAGCCCGGAGCTGATGGTTATCGCGGTAGGTTCCGGTAGCGTGATTTTCTCTCACGTTAACGATCCGGGCTTCTGGCTGTTCAAAGAGTACTTCAACCTCACCATCGGCGAGACCATCAAGTCCTGGTCAATGCTGGAGACCATCATCTCGGTCTGCGGCCTGGTTGGCTGTCTGCTGCTGAGCGCCGTGATATAAGCGCTATCGCGTAATGCCATAAAAAAACCCGCCGGCCGGCGGGTTTTTTTATTTTATTTCTTCCTGCGGGTCAGCGCCCTTCTGCGCTTATCCAGATCTTTAATCAGCCGGTTCACCCCGTCGTCGGCAAACATCGCCTCCAGCGAGGTGGAGAGCTTGCGCCGCCAGTTTTTGTACTGGTAGCTGGTGCCCGGAATGTTCACCGGCCCGGCCATATTCAGCCAGTCCTCCGGCTGTAGCCCCAGCAGGGCGCTATTGCTGTCGGCGATGTAGCGCTGCATGCCGCGATTAAGGGTGGCGGTCATCGCCATCAGCGACGCCTTGTGCCCCGCACGCTTTGGCAGGCAGCCGTGGTCGTGCAGGGCGTCCAGCAGCCCCTGCTTCGACAGCTCGCGATCCTGATACAGTCCGCGCAGCACCACCTCATCCGGATAGAGCCCCAGGGTTTTACCCAGGGTCAGATCGCCGCTTTCCCACCAGCCCTTAAGCGTAGGAAGGTCGTGCGTCGTCGCGACGGCCATTGACTGTTCCGGATACGCCTGCGGCGCGCGGAAGGTCTTCTCATGGTCGTTTTCAAAATAGAGCACCTTGTAGGAGTAAACGCCGCTGTCGCGCAGCTTGCTGACGATCTCCACCGGTACGGTACCCAGATCTTCGCCAATCACCATGCAGTTGTGGCGTTTACTCTCCAGCGCCAGAATGGCGAGCAGATCGTCCACCGGATAGTTAACATAGGCGCCGTGGTCGGCGGTTTCACCATAAGGGATCCACCACAGGCGCAGCACCGACATCACATGGTCGATACGCAGCGCGCCGCAGTTCTGCATATTGGCGCGCAGCAGATCGATAAAGGGCTCGTAGGCGCGGGCCACGATGACGTGCGGATCCATCGGCGGCAGCCCCCAGTTCTGCCCCAGGGGGCCGAGGATATCCGGCGGCGCGCCTACGGAGGCCTTCAGGCAGTACAGCTCGCGGTCACACCAGGTCTCCGCTCCCCCTTCCGCCACCCCTACCGCCAGGTCGCGGTAGAGGCCAATCGGCATTTTATAGCCCTGGCTCTCCTGCCAGCAGGCGGCAAACTGGGTATACGCCAGCCACTGTAGCCAGAGGTAAAAATCCACGTCATCGCGGTTCTGCTCGCAAAAGGCTTTCACCTCAGGCGAGTCAACGGACTGATACGCCTGTGGCCAGGCCGGCCAGCCCCAGCGCATCTCGTCCTCTTTCACCTGCCAGGCGTGCAGGGCATCGAAGGCGGCCTGCCAGTAGAGGCTCTCGCCCTCCTGGGCCACGAACTGGCGGAAGGCCGACATCTGCTCGTCGTCGCGCCCGGAGAAGCTTTTCCACGCCATGCGCAGGGCGGTCAGCTTCAGGGCGGTAACCGCAGAGTAATCGACCCACTCCGACTCGCGCGCCGCCTTCAGCGCCTGCTGCGTAGTAGAGAGCTTCCACCAGGCCTGCGCCTCTTTGCTGTTTTTGAAATCCTCTACCGCGTTAACATCGATATAGATAACGTTCAGCCAGCGCCGGGACGAGGGGCTGTACGGGCTGGCGCTCTCCGGGTTGGCCGGATAGAGCGCGTGGATTGGGTTAAGGCCGATAAAGGACCCGCCGCGCTTGCCGACTTCCGCCAGCATCGCCTGCAGATCGCCAAAATCACCGATCCCCCAGTTGGCCTCAGAGCGCAGAGTGTAGAGCTGCACGCAGGCGCCCCACAGCTTTTTGCCCTCCAGCAGGGCCTGGGGTTCATAGCAGCGCTGCGGCGCCACGATCAGCCGGCAGTGCCAGCGCTGGTCGTCCTGGGTCAGCGTCAGGGTGTGGTAGCCCTCCGGCAGCGTTGCCGGAAGGTTCAGCTTTTTACCGCCGGTGGCATGGCCTTTGTGCTGCTGCCCCTCTTCGGTGGTCAGCAGCCAGCTAAACTGGCCGCTGCCCTCGATCGTCAGCGGCATTTTTTTACCGGCGATGAACACCTTCACGTTTGGCACCGCGGCCACCGTCCCTTTGGCGACGGGTTTAACCTTGTGCATGGCATCCAGCAAACGCCTTTTGGTCTCAGCACCAATAGACTGCGCTTTGCCATGAGCATTGATGTAGCTGGGGCCGATCCCCGCCGCCAGGGCGGCATTGTCGAGACGTTTGCTTTCCATCGCGCTTCCTTAGCGTTTTGCCTGCCAGATACGGGCCTGGTAGTCACGGATTGAGCGGTCAGAGCTGAACATGCCGCAGCGGGCGGTGTTCAGAATACAGGCGCGGGTCCAGGCCTCCTGGTCGCGATAGAGCACGTCGACCCGTTTCTGCGCCTCCACGTAGCCGGCAAAGTCGGCCATCAGCAGATAGGGGTCGCCGCCCTGTTTGCCGATGCTGTGGAGCATCTGGTCGAAGGCGTGCTTATCGCCGTCGCTGTATTTACCGCTCTCCAGCTCTTTCAGCACCGCGTCCAGCAGTTTGTCTTTTTTACGCCATTTCACCGGGTCGTAGCCTTTGGCCTTGATGGCTTTCACCTCTTCCACGGTATGGCCGAAGATAAAGATATTGTCGTCGCCCACCTGCTCGGCAATCTCAACGTTGGCGCCGTCCAGCGTACCCACGGTCAGGGCGCCGTTCAGGGCCAGCTTCATGTTGCCGGTGCCGGAGGCCTCTTTGCCCGCGGTGGAGATCTGCTCGGAGACATCCGCCGCCGGGATCAGCAGCTCCGCCGCCGAGACGCAGTAGTCCGGCAGGAAGACCACTTTCAGCTTATCGCCCACTTTCGGATCGTTATTGATCGCGTCCGCCACCTTATTGATAGCAAAGATGATGTTTTTCGCCAGGTAATAGCCCGGTGCCGCCTTGGCGCCGAACAGGAACACGCGGGGCACGCGATCGGCGCTCGGGTTCTCGCGGATCTCTTTGTACAGGGCCAGAATATGCAGCAAATTCAGGTGCTGACGCTTGTACTCGTGCAGGCGTTTGATCTGAATATCGAACAGCGCATGCGGGCTAATCTCAATGCCGGTACGGGCCTTAACATAGGCCGCCAGACGCACTTTATTGTCGAACTTGATGGTGCGATACGTCTCGCGGAACGCCGCGTCGTCCGCCCGCTTTTCCAGGTTGATCAGCTGGTCGAGATCGTCGGCCCACTCTTTATCAAGGGTTTTGTCCAGCAGCGCGGAGAGCGCCGGGTTGCACTGCTTGATCCAGCGGCGCGGGGTAATGCCGTTGGTAACGTTATGGAACTTGTTCGGCCACAGCTGGTGATATTCCGGGAACAGATCTTTCACCACCAGGTCGGAGTGCAGCGCCGCCACGCCGTTGACGGCAAAGCCGCTCACCACGCAGAGGTTAGCCATGCGCACCTGTTTGTTAAACACTACCGCCAGCTTCGCCCAGACGGCGCTATCGCCAGGCCAGGTTTTATCCACTAGCTTTTTAAAGCGGGCGTTAATCTCGTTGATCAGCTGCATGTGGCGCGGCAGCAGGTTTTTAATCAGCTTCTCGTCCCAGCACTCCAGCGCTTCCGGCATCAGGGTGTGGTTGGTATAGGCGAAGGTTTTGCTGGTGATGGCCCAGGCGTCGTCCCAGCTCATCTGGTGCTCGTCGATCAGCACGCGCAGCAGCTCGGGAATGGCGATAGTCGGATGGGTGTCGTTCAGCTGGATCACTTCGTATTCCGCCAGCTCGCTCGTCTTGCGCCCCGCCAGGTGATGGCGGCGCAGAATGTCGGCCACGGAGCAGGCGCACTGGAAGTACTGCTGCATCAGGCGCAGCTTTTTGCCCGCCAGATGGTTGTCGTTCGGGTAGAGCACTTTCGTCAGCTTGTCGGCGTCGATGCCCTGCTGCTCGGCGCGCAGGAAATCGCCGTCGTTGAATTTAGTCAGGTTGAACGGGTGGGCGTGGGTCGCCTGCCACAGGCGCAGCGGCTGGGCCACGCCGTTACGGTAGCCCAGCACCGGCAGATCCCAGGCCTGGCCCGTAATCGTAAAGCCCGGCTCCCAGTGGCCCGCTTTGGTCACTTTACCGCCAATGCCCACCTGCACGTCCAGCGCCTCGTTGTGGCGGAACCACGGATAGCTGCCGCGATGCCAGTCGTCCGGGGCCTCCATCTGCTGGCCGTCGGCAAAGGACTGGCGGAACAGGCCATACTGGTAGTTCAGGCCATAGCCGGTAGCCGACTGGCCGACCGTCGCCATTGAATCCAGGAAGCAGGCCGCCAGACGCCCCAGGCCGCCGTTACCCAGCGCCGGATCGATCTCCTCCTCCAGCAGATCGGTGAGGTTGATATCGTGGCCTTTCAGCACCTCGCTCACCTCCTGATACCAGCCGAGGTTGAGCAGGTTGTTGCCGGTCAGACGGCCAATCAGAAACTCCATCGAGATGTAGTTTACGTGGCGCTGGCCTTTCATCGGCTTCGCCGCGGGCTGGGCGTTCAGCAATTCGGCGAGCGCGCCGCTAACCGCCTGCCACCACTGGCGAGAGGTCATCTCCCCGGCGGAAACTAACCCAAAACGCTGCCACTGACGCGTCAGTGCAGCCTGAAATTGTGCTTTGTTAAAGGTCGGCTGTGACATAAGAAATCGGCATCCTGTAGATAAAAAATAAACACGTTGGCGTTAGTGTGCCTGGCTCACAGCGGCTCTTCCTCCTCCCGTCGGGGATTAGACAGGGAGGAGTAGCGGGGATGAGCAATAAAGTGTGATCGCGGCCACTTTCCGCCGACCTTTCCAGGGGATACCGGGGCTAAAAATCCGCCGTTTGTCGCCCCGGATTTATTAATTACGGCAGAATATTTAACGCTGAAAAATGTTACTTTGCTGAAATAAGACTTTTCACACCGTTGTTTAATTCCGGGCGTTATTTTATGTATTCAACTATTACGGTGCTTTATTAACTCAGGTAATTATTGAGCGCGCTTTACCGTTTCGCTGTGTAAAAAGCAATGTTGCCGCAGCCCAGAAACCATGCGCTCTCAGGGCTCTTCCGGAAAGTTCCCCGCTGCGGTTGAATAAATTTGTGACCAGGTGCAAATTCAGCGGCATTAAATCTGGTCATAACTTGCAATAAAAGTGTTTCTGGCCGAACTTATAAAGATTAATTACGAAGCGCAAAAAAAATCAAAATTCTCGTTTTCCACACAGTGAAGTGAATACCATGTTGATTCCGTCTAAATTAAGCCGCCCCGTTCGTCTTGACCATACCGTGGTCCGCGAACGGTTGCTGGCGAAACTTTCCGGCGCGAACAATTACCGACTGGCGCTGGTAACGAGTCCCGCGGGCTACGGCAAAACAACGCTCATTTCACAGTGGGCGGCGGGTAAAAGCGATCTGGGATGGTACTCCCTTGATGAGGGGGATAATCAGCAGGAGCGCTTTGCCAGCTATCTGATTGCCGCCATCCAGCAGGCGACCAACGGCCACTGCGTCACCAGCGAGGTGATGGTGCAAAAGCGCCAGTACGCCAGCCTCTCGTCGCTCTTTTCACAGCTATTCATCGAGCTGGCCGAGTGGCACCGCCCGCTGTTCCTGGTCATCGACGATTATCATCTGATCACCAACCCGGTGATCCACGAATCTATGCGCTTCTTCCTGCGCCACCAGCCGGAGAATCTCACCCTGGTGGTGCTGTCGCGTAATCTGCCGCAGCTGGGCATTGCCAACCTGCGCGTGCGCGACCAGCTGCTGGAGCTGGGCAGCCAGCAGCTATCGTTTAACCATCAGGAGGCCAAACAGTTCTTTGACTGCCGCCTGACCTACCCTATCGAGGCCGCCGAAAGCAGCCGCCTGTGCGATGACGTGGCCGGCTGGGCGACGGCCTTACAGCTGATTGCCCTCTCCGCGCGGCAGAACAATAGCCCCACCCACCAGTCCGCCCGTCGTCTGTCGGGGATTAACGCCAGCCACCTGTCGGACTATCTGGTGGACGAGGTGCTGAACAGCGTCGATGGCGCCACCCGCCAGTTCCTGCTGAAAAGCTCGCTGCTGCGCTCGATGAACGATGCGCTGATCGCCCGCGTCACCGGGGAAGATAACGGCCAGATGCGGCTGGAGGAGATTGAACGTCAGGGCCTGTTCCTGCAGCGCATGGACGATTCCGGCGAATGGTTTAGCTACCATCCCCTGTTTGGCAGCTTCCTGCGCCAGCGCTGCCAGTGGGAGCTGGCCGCCGAGCTGGCGGAGATCCACCGCGCGGCGGCAGAGAGCTGGATGGCGCAGGGCTTCCCGAGCGAGGCGATTCATCACGCCCTGGCGGCGGGCGACGCCACCATGCTGCGCGATATTCTGCTCAATCACGCCTGGAGCCTGTTTAACCATAGCGAACTGGCGCTGCTGGAAGAGTCGCTGCGCGCCCTGCCCTGGGAGAGCCTGCTGGAAAATCCGCGCCTGGTACTGTTACAGGCCTGGCTGATGCAGAGCCAGCACCGCTACAGCGAAGTGAATACCCTGCTGGCCCGGGCCGAGCAGGAGATGAAGGGCGAGATGGACGGCCCGCTGCACGGGGAGTTCAACGCCCTGCGCGCCCAGGTGGCGATTAACGACGGCGACCAGGAAGAGGCCGAACGGCTGGCGATGGTCGCGCTGGACGAGCTGCCGCTGGCGAACTTCTACAGCCGCATCGTTGCCACCTCGGTGCATGGCGAAGTACTGCACTGCAAAGGGGATCTCACCCGCTCGCTGGCGTTAATGCAGCAGACCGAGCAGATGGCCCGCCGGCACGACGTCTGGCACTACGCCCTGTGGAGCATGATCCAGCAGAGCGAAATTTTATTTGCCCAGGGCTTTTTACAGGCCGCCTGGGAGTCGCAGGAAAAAGCGTTCCAGCTTATCCGCGAGCAACATCTAGAACAGCTGCCGATGCACGAGTTTCTGCTGCGCATCCGCGCCCAGCTGCTGTGGGCATGGGCGCGTCTGGACGAGGCGGAAAGCACCGCCCGTCACGGCGTGGACGTGCTCTCCGCCTTCCAGCCGCAGCAGCAGCTGCAATGTCTGGCGCTGCTGGTGCAGTGCTCGCTGGCGCGCGGGGATCTGGACAACGCCCGTAATCACCTCAACCGCCTGGAGAACCTGCTCGGCAACGGCCAGTATCACAGCGACTGGGTCTCTAACGCCGATAAGGTGCGGGTGATCTACTGGCAGATGACCGGCGATAAAAAATCCGCCGCCAACTGGCTTCGCCAGACGCCGATGCCGGAGTTCGCTAACAACCACTTCTTACAAAGCCAGTGGCGCAACATCGCCCGGGCGCAGATCCTGTTAGGAGAGTTCGACGCGGCGGAAATCGTGCTGGACGAGCTCAATGACAACGCGCGCGCTCTGCGCCTGATGAGCGATCTGAACCGCAACCTGCTGCTGCAAAACCAGCTTTACTGGCAGGCGGGCCGCAAAACCGACGCCCAGCGGGTGCTGCTCGAGGCGCTGCAGCTGGCTAACCGCACCGGCTTTATCAGTCACTTTGTGATTGAGGGTGAAACCATGGCCCAGCAGCTGCGCCAGCTTATTCAGCTCAACACGCTGCCGGAGCTGGATCAGCACCGCGCCCAGCGCATTCTGCGCGAGATTAACCACCATCACCGCCACAAGTTTGCCCACTTCGACGAGACCTTCGTTGAGCGTCTGCTGACCCACCCGGAGGTGCCGGAGCTTATCCGCACCAGCCCGCTTACCCAGCGTGAATGGCAGGTGCTGGGGCTGATCTATTCGGGCTACAGCAACGAGCAGATCGCCGGCGAGCTGGCGGTGGCGGCCACCACCATCAAAACCCATATTCGTAATCTGTATCAGAAGCTTGGCGTGGCGCATCGCCAGGATGCGGTGCAGCATGCCCAGCAGCTGCTGAAGATGATGGGGTATGGGGTTTAATAGTAGCCTGATGCCCTCACCCCCACCCTCTCCCACCGGGAGAGGGAGAAAAAACCTGTCAGCCATATCCAGCTTCTGAAACAGATAATCCTCCAGCGGCCCCCTGTTCCGGCTGAAAATCGCCGAAGCGTTTCCTGTAGGCCGGGGCGAGGCGCATGGATGCGCCGAGAGGGCGCGACCTACATGGATGTAGGATCGCGCCCGACCCGAAAGCCGAAAGGAATAAGCTGAGGGCACCGCGAAGCGGCGATTTTCTTTGCCGGGAGCCGGGATTGTTAAGGGGGCGGCGATAGCCCCCTTAACACGTTCACCGCAGCGAGGTGAGCATAACGCAGAGAAGTCATAGTGAACGGAATCACCTCTTCAGCCGCATGTTCCCCTCACCCTAACCCTCTCCCCATAGGGGCGAGGGGACAAGTAAGAGCGGTCTGGCCCACTGAACCCAAAGCGGCGAGAGAAACTCCTCAGCACAGCTCCAGCTGCAACTTATGGTCCGCTATCACCTGCATCACCCCTGCCGGCGGCATCACGTCGGTATAAACCGCATCCACCATGCTGATGCTGCCCATATTCACCATCGCGTTACGGCCAAACTTGGAGTGGTCCACTACCAGCATCACGTGGCGGGAGTTCTCAATGATGGCGCGCTTGGTGCGCACCTCGTGATAATCAAACTCCAGCAGCGAGCCGTCGGTGTCGATCCCGCTAATGCCGAGAATGCCGAAGTCGAGACGGAACTGGGAGATAAAGTCGAGCGTCGCTTCGCCGATAATCCCCCCGTCGCGGCTACGCAGCTCACCGCCCGCGAGGATGATACGAAAATCCTCTTTCTGCATCAGGGTGTTGGCAACGTTCAGGTTGTTGGTCACCACCCGCAGGTTCTCATGGTTCAGCAGGGCGTGGGCCACCGCTTCCGGAGTGGTGCCGATATCAATAAACAGCGTGGCGCCGTTGGGGATCTGGCTCGCCACCTTGCGGGCGATTCGCTCTTTTTCGGAGGTCTGCGTCGCCTTACGATCGTGCCAGGGGGTGTTCACCGAGCTGGAGGGCAGCGCCGCTCCGCCGTGGTGGCGCAAAATCCGGTTCTGATCGGCGAGGTCGTTCAGGTCGCGGCGAATGGTCTGCGGGCTGACGGCAAACTGCTCCACCAGCTCTTCGGTGCTTACGTATCCCTGCTTCTTTACCAGCTCGATAATGGCATCATGGCGCTGTGTCTGTTTCATCAAATATTCCTGCCAGAATTATGTTCGTTTTCGCGCATTGAGCGTATCGGCAAACGCCATCGCCAGCCCGACGGCCAGCCCGGCCATGTGGGCACCGTTGGCAATCGCCATTCCGAACAGATCAAACCATCCGGCTATTAACCATATTACCGCAAAGGTCATTAACCCGCGCTGCAGATAGATACCGCTTTGCGGATCGCGCTCGCCGCGCAGCCAGACGTAGCCCATTAACGCATAGACCACGCCGGACAGGCCGCCAAACCAGGGGCCGCTGAACTTATGCTGGACATAGCCGCTTAACAGGGCGCTGATAAGCGTAATCACAATCAGTTTGCCGCTGCCCAGACGCTTCTCTACCGCCCCGCCGAGATACCACCACCACAGCAGGTTAAAAAGAATATGCAGGAAGGAGAAGTGCATCAGCGCGTGGGTAAAGTAGCGCCAGACGTCGAACTGCACGCTGGGATCGAAGGGCCAGGCCAGCAGCACCATCACGCTCTGGTCGCCGACCAGGTTCATGATGATAAAGGTCAGGATGCAGGCCGCCATCAGCAGCAGGGTGAAGGGGCCGGCGCGCTCGCGCACGGTGGCGAGAAAAGGGAAGCGTCGATAATGCAGCCCGCTGCCGGTATGGCCGGACTGCCAGCTGGCCGCCAGATAACGCGCATCGCCGGGGTTTTCCAGAAAACGCGCCAGCTCGGCGTTAACGCGTTCGGCCTGGCTCTCATCGGCCAGCCAGACGTCGGTTTGGGTATGTTGCTGGACGGTCAGGATCACGCCCTGCGTCGCCATGTAATCGACAAACGCCTGCGCGACGCGCGGGTTAGTAAAAGAGGTAATCATCAACATCGGCAGCGGTCGCTTATTCCACACAAAAGGGAACAGTATATACCTTAAAACCCGGCGTGCTCGACTTCTGCCGGGAAATGGCGGTGCCAGGCGTCAAAGCCGCCGTCGACGCTGTAGACCGCATCGTAGCCCTGCTGCAGCAGGTACTGCGCCGCGCCTTTACTGCTGTTGCCGTGATAGCACATCACCATCACCGGCGTATCGAAGTCGTTATCACGCATGAAGTCGCCCAGGGTGGCGTTAGTCAGATGAAACGCGCCCGGGGTGTGGCCCATGGCGAAACTCTGCGGATCGCGGATATCCACCAGCACCGCGGTTCCCTGGTGCATCTTCTGGTGGGCTTCTTCGACGTTAATACATTCAAACTGATCCATGGTGCTCTCTTTACATTATTCAGGTTTGGTGCGGTCTTAAGCCCTCACCCCGGCCCTCTCCCCCGCGGAGAGGGAGAAAACTATTTTACCCGCTAGTGTACGTCCTGGCGGCGGGTAAACGCCATTATGTTATCTGTATCACTCTAAATTGTTTTTTTGATGTTACCAAAAGCGCGTTCGTTTGCTATTATGAGCGATATCGAACATTTCTGAGCTTTAACGAAAGCGCGTGAGGATACGATGGAAACCAAAGATCTGATTGTGATAGGTGGCGGCATTAACGGTGCCGGTATTGCGGCGGATGCCGCTGGCCGTGGTCTGTCGGTATTGATGCTGGAAGCACAGGATCTCGCCTGCGCAACGTCGTCCGCCAGCTCCAAGCTGATCCACGGTGGCCTGCGCTATCTGGAACACTACGAATTCCGCCTGGTTAGCGAAGCGCTGGCCGAGCGCGAAGTGCTGCTGAAAATGGCTCCGCATCTGGCCATCCCGATGCGCTTTCGTCTGCCCCACCGCCCCCATCTGCGCCCGGCGTGGATGATCCGGATCGGCCTGTTTATGTACGATCACCTGGGTAAACGCACCAGCCTGCCGGGATCGACCGGTGTGCGTTTTGGCGCAGATTCGGTACTCAAGCCGGAAATCGTGCGCGGATTCGAATATTCCGACTGCTGGGTCGACGATGCCCGCCTGGTGGTTGCCAATGCGCAGATGGTAGTGCGCAAAGGCGGCGAGGTGAAAACCCGCACCCGCGCCGTCTCCGCGCGCCGGGAGAACGGCCTGTGGATCGTGGACGCCGAAGATATCGATACCGGCGAGAAGTTTAGCTGGCAGGCTCGCGGCCTGGTTAACGCCACCGGGCCATGGGTGAAGCAGTTCTTTGACGATGGTATGAAGCTGCCGTCGCCTTACGGCATTCGCCTGATTAAAGGCAGCCATATCGTGGTACCCCGCGTGCACAACCAGAAGCAGGCTTATATTCTGCAAAACGAAGACAAGCGCATCGTGTTTGTTATTCCGTGGATGGATGAGTTCTCGATCATCGGCACCACCGACGTGGAATATAAGGGCGATGCCCGCAAGGTGGCTATCGACGAAAGCGAAATCAGCTATCTGCTGAAGGTCTACAACGCGCACTTCAAAAAACAGCTGGGCCGGGAAGATGTGGTCTGGACTTACTCCGGCGTGCGCCCGCTCTGCGACGATGAGTCCGACTCGCCGCAGGCCATCACCCGCGATTACACCCTGGATATTCACGACCAGGACGGCAAGGCGCCGCTGCTGTCGGTCTTTGGCGGCAAGCTCACCACCTACCGCAAGCTGGCGGAACACGCGCTGGAAAAACTGACGCCGTATTACAACGGCATCGGCGCGGCGTGGACCAAAGGTGCGACCCTGCCCGGCGGCGACATCAGCGGCAACCGGGATGACTACGCGGCAAAACTGCGCCGTCGTTATCCGTTTATCAGCGAATCCCTGGCGCGCCACTTTGCCCGCAACTACGGCAGCAACAGCGAGATGATCCTCGGCGAAGCCAAAAGCCTGACGGATCTGGGCGAGCACTTCGGCCATGAGCTGTACGAGGCGGAGCTGCGTTATCTGGTGGAGCACGAATGGGTGCGTCGTCTGGATGATGCCCTCTGGCGCCGTACCAAAGAGGGGATGTGGCTGAATGCGGAACAGCAGGCGCGCGTAGCCCAGTGGCTGCTGCTTAATGCGGGAAAGCGTGAGCTGTCGTTGGCGTCTTGATGGGCTGTGCGGCCTGAGGCGCGGTGCGGCTTAAAACGCGGTGCGGCCTGATGCCCTCACCCCGGCCCTCTCCCACGGGGAGAGGGTGCAAACATTAAAAAAGGCAGCTTAGCTGCCTTTTTGCTTTTACCTTGCCTCACCGCGGCCCTCTCCCACGGGGAGAGGGTGCAAACACTAAAAAAGGCAACTTGCGTTGCCTTTTTGCTTTTACCTTGCCTTTTCTGTCTACAGCCTGACCGGATCGATATGCCAGATGTTCTCGGCATACTCCTTGATCGTCCTGTCGGATGAGAAGTAGCCCATGTTGGCAATATTGTGCATCGCTTTGGCGGTCCACTCCTCCGGCTGGCGATAGAGCTCGTCCACCCGATCCTGGCAGTCCACGTAGCTGCGGTAGTCTGCCAGCACCTGATAGTGGTCGCCGAAGTTGATCAGGGAGTCCACCAGGTCGCGGTAGCGGCCGGGCTCGTCCGGGTTAAACACCCCGGTGGCGATCTGGGTCAGCACCTGACGCAGCTCTTCATCCTGCTCGTAGTAGTCACGCGGCGAGTAGCCCTGCTTACGCAGCGCCTCTACCTCGTCGGCGGTATTACCGAAGATAAAGATATTGTCGTCACCCACGTGCTCCAGCATCTCGACGTTGGCGCCGTCCAGCGTGCCGATGGTCAGCGCGCCGTTAAGGGCAAACTTCATGTTACTGGTGCCGGACGCTTCCGTCCCCGCCAGCGAGATCTGCTCGGAGAGATCCGCCGCCGGAATGATCAGCTGCGCCAGGCTCACGCTGTAGTTGGGGATAAAGACCACCTTCAGCTTGTCGCCAATCTGCGGATCGTTGTTGATCACCGCCGCCACGTCGTTAATCAGGTGAATAATGTGCTTCGCCATGTAATAGGCCGAGGCCGCCTTACCGGCAAAGATATTCACCCGCGGCACCCAGTTGGCATCCGGATCGGCTTTGATGCGGTTATAACGGGTAATAACGTGCAGGACGTTCATCAGCTGGCGTTTGTACTCGTGGATACGCTTGATCTGCACATCGAACAGCGCTTTCGGGTTGGCCACCACGTTCAGGTGCAGCGCCATCCACACCGCCAGCCGCTTCTTGTTCAGCAGCTTGGCCTCGCGCACCGCTTTGTTCACCAGCGGGAAGTCCGCATGCTGCTCCAGCTCGCTCAGCTGGCTTAAATCGGTGCGCCAGTTGCGGCCGATATTCTCGTCCAGCACTTCCGACAGCGGCTGGTTGGCCAGCGCCAGCCAGCGGCGCGGCGTCACGCCGTTGGTGACGTTGCAGAAGCGCATCGGGAAGATTTTCGCGAAGTCGGCGAACAGCGACTGGACCATCAGGTTCGAGTGCAGCTCCGACACGCCGTTAACTTTGTGACTAATCACTACCGCCAGCCACGCCATGCGCACGCGGCGGCCGTTGGATTCGTCAATGATAGAGGTACGGCTCAAAAGCCCGGTATCGTTTGGATACTGTTCCTGCAGGGTTTTCAGGAAGTAGTCGTTAATTTCAAAGATGATCTGCAGATGGCGCGGCAGAATTTTGCCGAGCATATCCACCGGCCAGGTCTCCAGCGCTTCGCTCATCAGCGTGTGGTTGGTGTAGGAGAAGACCTGACAGGTCACCTCGAAGGCCTCGTTCCAGCTGAACTTATGCTCGTCGATCAGCAGGCGCATCAGCTCCGGAATCGACAGCACCGGGTGGGTGTCGTTCAGGTGGATCGCGGTCTTCTCGGCAAGGTTGGCATAGGTTTTATGCAGCTGGTAGTGGCGGCTCAGGATGTCCTGAATGGTGGCGGAGACGAGGAAATACTCCTGACGCAGGCGCAGCTCGCGTCCGGAGTAGGTGGAGTCGTCCGGATAGAGCACGCGCGACACGTTTTCGGAGTGGTTTTTATCCTCCACCGCCGCGAAGTAGTCGCCCTGGTTAAATTTACCGAGGTTGATTTCGCTACTGGCCTGGGCATTCCACAGGCGCAGGGTGTTGGTGGCGTCGGTATCGTAGCCGGGGATAATCTGGTCGTAGGCCACCGCCAGGATCTCTTCGGTCTCGACCCAGCGGGCTTTTTTACCCTCCTGCTGGACGCGGCCGCCAAAACGCACTTTATAGCGCGTGTTGTGGCGCTTGAACTCCCAGGGGTTGCCGTACTCCAGCCAGTAGTCCGGCGACTCCTTTTGCCGACCGTCGACGATGTTCTGCTTGAACATACCGTAGTCGTAGCGAATACCGTACCCGCGCCCCGGCAGCGCCAGGGTTGCCAGCGAATCAAGGAAGCAGGCCGCCAGGCGACCCAGCCCGCCGTTGCCTAAGCCGGGGTCGTTCTCTTCGTCGATCAGCTCTTCTAAATCCAACCCCATCTCTTCCAGCGCGTTTTTAACGTCGTCATAGATACCCAGCGACAACAGCGCGTTGGAAAGGGTGCGGCCAATCAAAAACTCCATCGACAGGTAGTAAACCTGGCGGGTCTCCTGCGAGAGCTGGGCACGGTTTGAGCGCAGCCAGCGTTCAACCATCCGGTCGCGCACCGCAAACAGCGTGGCGTTCAGCCACTCGTGTTTATTGGCGATAACCGGGTCCTTCCCGATCATAAACATCAGCTTGTAGGCAATAGAGTGCTTTAAAGCCTCGGTGCTGAGCGTGGGAGACGCATACGAAAAAGGTGCATTCATATCAGTGATTCCAGCAGTGTTACATCAAGCGTTGATAGAGATCGCGGTAAGACTGCGCCGCAACTTGCCAGCTAAAATCCATCGCCATCGCCTGACGTTGCACAAACCGCCACAGGGATGGACGAGACCACAACACGAAAGCACGACGGATCGCCCGTAACAGCGACCAGGCATTACTGTCCTCAAAGGCAAACCCGGTGGCGATACCGTCCGCCAGGTTCTCCAGCGAGGTGTCGGAAACGGTATCCGCCAGCCCACCGGTACGACGCACCAGCGGCAGGGTGCCATACTTCAGGCCGTACAGCTGGGTTAAGCCGCAGGGCTCAAAACGGCTGGGCACCAGAATAACGTCGGCGCCGGCCATGATGCGGTGCGAGAAGGCTTCGTGATAGCCAATCTGCACCCCAACCTGTCCCGGATGCTCCGCCGCCGCGGCGAGGAAGCCCTCCTGCAGCACCGGATCCCCGGCCCCCAGCAGCGCCAGCTGTCCACCCTGCTCCAGCAGGCCGGGCAGCGCTTCGAGCACCAGATCCAGCCCTTTCTGGCTGGTCAGGCGGCTAACAACCGCAAACAGCGGCACTTTGTCATTTACCTTCAGCCCCATGGCGATCTGCAGCTGACGCTTGTTCTCGGCCTTATCTTCCACCGTGTCGCGGCTGTAACGCGCTCCCAGCAGCAGGTCGGTTTCCGGGCTCCAGATCTTCTCGTCCACGCCGTTCAGAATGCCCGACAGGCGCCCTTCACGATGGCGCTGGCTGAGCAGCCCCTCCAGACCGTAACCAAACTGCGGCTCGGTGATCTCCCGCGCGTAGGTGGGGCTGACCGCCGTGATGTGATCGGCGTAGAACAGCCCGGCCTTCAGGAAGGAGATCTGCCCGTTAAACTCCAGCCCGTGCATGTTAAAGAACGACCATGGCAGTTCGATTTCATCCATGTGTTTGGCGTGATACATGCCCTGATAGGCCAGGTTATGTACCGTAAACACCGACTTTGCCGGACGACCGCGTGCCGCCAGGTACGCCGGCACCAGGCCCGCGTGCCAGTCGTGGGCATGCACTACGTCCGGGTGCCAGAACGGATCCAGCCCGCAGGCCATTTCGCTGCCGACCCAGCCGAGCAGGGCAAAACGTAGCACGTTGTCGGTGTAGGCAAATAAGTTAGTGTCGTGATAAGGGCTCCCCGGACGGTCATACAGGTGCGGGGCATCAATCAGGTAGATGCCCACGCCGTTGTAGTGCCCGAACAGAAGCGTGATGGGCCCGGCGAAGGTCTCGCGGCGGGACACCACCTTCGCATCAGGAATGCCGCGCCGGAGGTCAGGGAAAGCAGGCAACAGCACGCGCGTATCAACGCCTCCGGCAATCTGCGCAGCCGGTAAAGCACCAATAACATCCGCCAGCCCGCCCGTTTTCAATAATGGGAACATCTCAGAACATACATGTAAAACCTGCATTATTGCTCCTGTTTGACCTGCAGTTTGCGCAGCATGTCACGCGTAACCAGCACGATGCCTTCTTCTGAGCGGTAGAAACGGCGCGCGTCCTCTTCCGCATTCTCCCCAATAACCATGCCTTCAGGAATGACGCAGGCGCGGTCGATTACGCAGCGGCGTAAGCGGCACGAGCGCCCGACCCAGACGTCCGGCAGCAGGACCGCCGAATCGATATTACAGAATGAGTTCACCCGCACCCGCGGGAAGAGCACCGACTGCACCACCACCGATCCGGAGATAATGCAGCCGCCCGAGACCAGCGAGTTCAGCGTCATGCCGTGGCTGCCGGAGCGGTCCTGCACAAATTTAGCCGGCGGCAGCGATTCCATATGGGTGCGAATCGGCCAGTTCTGGTCATACATATCCAGCTCAGGCGTCACGGAAGCGAGGTCAAGGTTGGCCTTCCAGTACGCTTCCAGGGTTCCCACATCGCGCCAGTACGGCTCTGAAGCCGGATCGGACTGAACGCAGGAGAGCGGGAACGGATGTGCATAAGCCATGCCGGATTTGGTAATTTTCGGGATGATGTCTTTGCCGAAGTCGTGGCTGGAGGTCTCGTCTTTGTCGTCCTCTTCCAGCAGCTCATAAAGGTAATCGGCGTCAAAGACATAAATCCCCATACTGGCCAGTGAGCGGTCCGGGTCGCCCGGCATAGACGGCGGATTAGCCGGTTTTTCGACAAAGTCGATAACCTTGTCGTTTTCGTCCACCGCCATCACGCCAAAGGCTCTTGCCTCAGCAACGGGCACCGGCAGACAGGCCACGGTGCAGCGCGCCCCTTTTTCGACGTGGTCGATCAGCATCCGCGAATAGTCTTGCTTGTAGATATGATCCCCGGCGAGGATCACCACATACTCGGCGTTATAGCGTCGGATAATGTCGAGGTTCTGGGTCACCGCATCCGCGGTGCCGCGATACCAGTTTTCACCGTGCACGCGCTGCTGCGCAGGCAGCAGATCGACAAACTCATTCATCTCCTCACTGAAGAATGACCAGCCGCGCTGAATATGCTGCACCAGGGTATGAGACTGGTACTGGGTAATTACGCCAATACGGCGGATCCCGGAATTGAGGCAGTTTGACAGCGCAAAATCGATAATGCGGAACTTACCGCCAAAGTGAACGGCGGGTTTGGCACGCGTAATAGTAAGATCTTTCAGGCGAGTGCCGCGGCCACCAGCAAGGATCAGGGCAACAGATTTCAAGGGCAGCTGACGCGCGAGCATCAGAGGATCGTTCTTATCTAACCTAACCATGACTAACTCCTTTTTTATCACTTCTGGAACACACACACTCCGTGCGCAGGCCCATGCCAGACAGCCATAACGACCGGATGACCCTCTCCGGCAAATGGGGGAATAGCCCGCCATTCCCCTTCAGGTAAAACAAATTCGGCTACCTCATTGGTGGCGTTTAACGTCACCAGCCAGCGCTGCGAAAGCAGGATTTGCAGGCACGGCACGCCGCATTGCCACTCTTGCGCACTCAGCGGTTGCGCATTTTTATTTAGCCAACGAACATTGCCGTCCCCCTCTTCCCACCACCGATCGGCGGTGAGCGCCGGGATCTGCTGACGCAGTTGGATAAGCGCGGCGGTAAAATTGACCAGCCCGCTGTTCGCCTCGTCCCACGTAAGCCAGGTAAGCTCGTTATCCTGGCAGTAGGCATTGTTGTTGCCATGCTGGCTATGGCCCTGTTCATCGCCTGCCAGCAGCATTGGCGTTCCCTGCGACAGCAACAGCGTGGCGAGCAGCGCATGTACGCTGGCGCGTCGACGCTCAATCACGTCAAAATTGCTGCTTACCCCCTCAATACCATGATTAAAGCTATGGTTATTGCTGGTCCCGTCACGATTCTCTTCGCCGTTCGCCTCGTTGTGTTTCTGCTCATAGCTCACGCAGTCGCGCAGGGTAAAACCGTCGTGCGCCGTGACCAGATTTATCGAGGCCGAAGGCAGCCGCCCGTTGCGTTTGAACAGATCGCTCGAGGCGGCGAATCGTCCGGCCAGCTCGCCGGTCGACAGGTTGCGTGCCAGCCAGAAACGGCGAACGGCATCGCGGTAATGATCGTTCCACTCGGCAAACGGCGGCGGGAAATTTCCCACCTGGTACCCGCCAGGGCCAATATCCCATGGCTCGGCAATCAGCTTGACCTGCGAAAGCAGCGGGCAGTTTTTAATGGCCGCAAACAGCGGCGCCTGCTGGCTAAATTCCGGCGTACGCCCGATAACGGACGCCAGGTCAAAGCGAAAACCGTCCACGTGGAAGGTTTCAACCCAGTATTTCAGGCACTCATACGCATAGCGCACGACGGCCGGGTGGCTGAGATTCAGGGTGTTACCGCAGCCGGTCCAGTTGTGGTAATCGCCATCTTCTCTTATCCAATAATAGCTACGGTTATCAATTCCGCGCAGGGAGAACATCGGCCCTTCGCGATCGAGCTCGGCGCTGTGGTTCAGCACCACGTCGAGAATGACCTCAATCCCCGCCGCGTGCAGGGCTTTGACCGCATCGCGAAATTCATCCCGCGCCTTCTCAGGATGCGAGGCGTAGCCCGGGCTGAGGGCAAACATCGCCATCGGGTTGTAGCCCCAGTAGTTACTCAGCCCCAGCCGCTGCAGGCGCGGCTCGCTGGCGAAATGGGCCACCGGCAGCAGCTCCAGGGCGGTGATGCCCAGCTTTTTAAACCAGGCGATCATTACCGGGTGACCAAGGGCCCGATAGGTGCCGCGGATCTCCAGCGGAATGTCCGGATGCAGATAGGTCAGCCCCTTTACGTGGGCCTCATAAATGACCGTATTGCCCCATGCCGTGCCGGGAGGCGCATCATCTTCCCAGTCGTAATGGTCCAGGGTGACTACGCTTTTCGGCGCAACAGGGGCGCTGTCGCGGCGATCGGGCGCGTTAATGCCGCCGCACAGCACCTCGTTATCGGCCAGGGTGCCATCTACCTGCCGGGCGCAGGGATCGATCAGCAGCTTTGCCGGGTTGAACAGGTGGCCGCTGGCCGGGTCCCATGGGCCATGCACCCGATAGCCGTAGCGCAGGCCCGGCCTGACGTTCGCCAGATAGCCGTGCCAGATATCGCCGCTGCGGCCGGGCAGATCGTAGCGCTGCTCGTTGCCCTCGCCGTCAAACACGCAGAGTTCCACCCGCTCCGCATGAGCGGAAAAGAGGGTGAAGTTCACCCCTTTTCCGTCAAAGCTTGCCCCGAGGGGCGCGGGTTGACCTGCGCTAAGCTGCGTCATTCTCCCTCCCGCACCAGCCAGATGGTCGACAGCGGCGGCAGCGTTAAGCACAGGGAGTTCGGACGACCGTGGCTCTCCTGCTCATCGCTCTGCACCAGGCCGCCGTTGCCGGCATTGCTGCCGTGGTAGTGCATGGAGTCGGTATTCAGCACTTCACGCCATTTGCCCGGCTGGTTGATGCCAAAGCGGTAGTGCTGGCGCGTGACCGGGGTGAAGTTGCTGGCGACGATGATTTCGTTGCCGGCCTTATCCCGACGCACAAAGACAAACACCGAGCGTTCATGATCGTCCACCACCAGCCATTCGAAACCGTAGGAGTCAAAATCCAGCTCATGCAGCGCTTTATGCGCCCGATAGGTGTGGTTGAGGTCGCGTACCAGCCGCTGCACCCCGTGGTGCCAGTTGTCGCCCCCTTCCAGCAGATGCCAGTCGAGGCTGGTATCGTGGTTCCACTCCCGTCCCTGGGCAAACTCGTTGCCCATAAACAGCAGTTTTTTACCCGGGAAGGCGAACATCCAGCCGTAGTAGGCGCGCAGGTTGGCAAACTTCTGCCAGGCATCGCCCGGCATACGATCGAGAATCGATTTCTTGCCGTGAACCACCTCATCGTGGGAGAGCGGCAGCACAAAGTTTTCGGTGCCGTTATAAAGCATGCCGAAGGTCATCTTGCCGTGGTGATACTGGCGATGAACCGGGTCGAGCTTCATGTAATCCAGGGTGTCGTGCATCCAGCCCAGGTTCCACTTGTACCAGAAGCCGAGCCCGCCCATTGACGGCGGACGGGAAACGCCCGGGAAGTCGGTGGACTCTTCCGCCATGGTGACCGCGCCCGGCACCTGCTCGCCGAGAATGCGGTTAGTGCTGCGCAGGAACTCAATAGCCTCCAGATTTTCACGCCCGCCGAACTCGTTGGGGATCCACTCCCCCTCTTTACGGCTGTAATCGCGGTAAATCATTGAGGCCACCGCGTCCACGCGCAGGGCGTCGATGCCGAAGCGCTCGATCCAGTAGAGGGCGTTGCCCACCAGGAAGTTGGTCACTTCCCGGCGGCCGTAGTTATAAATCAGGGTATTCCAGTCCTGGTGATAGCCTTCACGCGGATCGCTGTGCTCATACAGGCTGGTCCCGTCGAAGCGGGAAAGGCTGAAATCATCGGACGGGAAGTGGCCCGGCACCCAGTCGAGAATGACGTTCAGCCCCGCCGCATGGGCGGCATCGATAAAGTAGCGGAAATCATCCCGGGTGCCGAAGCGGCGGGTTGGCGCATACAGCCCGGTGGGCTGATACCCCCAGCTGCCGTCAAACGGATGTTCGTTAATCGGCAGCAGCTCCAGGTGGGTAAAGCCCATCCGCTTCGCATAGGGCACCAGCTGGTCGGCCAGCTCGCGGTAGCTGAGCCAGAAATTGTTGTCGGCGTGGCGACGCCAGGAGCCGAGATGCACTTCGTAAATCGAAATCGGCTGATCGAACTCGTTGGCCTTCGCACGCGCTTCGCTAAGCTCCACCTTGTCCGGCAGGCCACAAATCAGCGAGGCGGTATTTGGACGCAGCTCCGCCTCGAACGCGTAAGGATCGGCCTTGATGCGCAGGTTGCCCTCGGCATCAATCAGCTCATATTTGTACAGCTGCCCGTGGTGGGCGCCGGGAATGAACAGCTCCCAGATGCCGCTCTCGCGGCGCAGGCGCATCGGGTGGCGGCGGCCATCCCAGTAGTTAAATTGCCCCACCACCGACACGCGGCGGGCGTTAGGCGCCCAGACGCTGAAGCGGGTACCGGTCACGCCGTCCATGGTATCAGCGTGTGCCCCAAGCGTTTCATAGGGGCGCAGGTGCGTCCCCTCCGCCAGCAGCCAGGCATCCATCTCCTTCAGGAGCGGGCCAAAGCTATAGGGATCGTCAATAAGGTTTTGCTGCTCATGCCAGATGACGGCAAGCTGGTAACGAAAGACATTTTTACGACGGGGCATCACGCCCGAGAAGAAACCACGTGAATCAAGGCACTCCAGTTTGCCTACTTTGCGTCCGGTTTTGGGCTCGATAACCCAGACTTCCGTTGCATCAGGTAACAGCGCGCGGACTTCCAGTCCTGCCTCTGTACGGTGCATGCCAAGTACAGAAAAGGGGTCTGCAAAATGACCCGCAATAAGCGCATTAATCACGTCTCTATCAATACGAACAGACATGGTGTTCATCCTGTTTTTTTTGTTGCCGCCCCTTTCGCGCTATGGGTACGACCTTAATGTGACCTGAACGGAACAGCACGCTGTGCATCCTATCTGTTCCATTCAACCTCCAGGTGGATGCAGACATCCAGCTTAAAGCATAGTCAACGCTGTATATGACTCCTGATAAAAAATGGCCAATCGGCGTTTTACTCAATGTATTACGCAAAAAAAGGGGTGTCTAAGCACCCCTGAGATTAAACAAATTGTTACGCCAGCTGGCGTAGCATCCTGCGCAGCGGCTCGGCGGCGCCCCACAGGAGCTGATCGCCGACGGTAAAGGCGGAGAGATACTCCGGCCCCATATTTAGCTTACGCAGGCGGCCTACCGGGGTGGTTAAGGTGCCGGTGACGGCGGCCGGGGTCAGTTCACGCATGGTGATGTCGCGATCGTTCGGCACCACTTTCGCCCACTGATTGTGCGAAGCGAGCAGCTCTTCGACGGTGGGGATAGACACATCTTTTTTCAGTTTAATGGTGAATGCCTGGCTGTGGCAGCGCAGCGCGCCGACGCGCACGCACAGGCCATCCACCGGGATCGCGGAAGAAGTACGCAGGATTTTGTTGGTCTCTGCCTGGCCTTTCCACTCTTCGCGGCTCTGGCCGTTATCGAGCTGCTTGTCGATCCACGGGATCAGGCTGCCGGCCAGCGGCACTCCGAAGTTATCCACCGGCAGATCGCCGCTGCGGGAGAGCTGGGTGACTTTGCGTTCAATATCCAGAATGGCGGACGCCGGGTTTGCCAGCTCGTCGGCGACGTGGTGATGCAGCTGGCCCATCTGCGCCAGCAGCTCGCGCATATGGCGCGCGCCGCCGCCGGAAGCGGCCTGATAGGTTGCTACCGAGACCCACTCCACCAGGTCCTGCGCGAACAGGCCGCCCAGCGACATCAGCATCAGGCTGACGGTGCAGTTGCCGCCGACAAAGGTCTTGATTCCTTTGTTCAGGCCGTCGGTGATGACGTCCTGGTTGACCGGATCGAGAATAATGATCGCGTCGTCTTCCATACGCAGCGAAGAGGCCGCATCGATCCAGTACCCCTGCCAGCCGCTTTCACGAAGCTTTGGATAGATTTCGTTGGTATAATCGCCGCCCTGGCAGGTGACGATAATGTCGAGTGCCTTCAGCGCTTCCAGATCAAAAGCGTCCTGAAGCGTGCCCGTAGCGGCACCGCCGAACGCGGGCGCAGCTTGCCCGAGCTGGGAAGTAGAGAAGAAGACCGGGCGGATGGCGTCAAAATCGCGCTCTTCAACCATGCGTTGCATGAGTACAGAGCCGACCATACCGCGCCAGCCGATAAAACCAACGTTTTTCATAGCGTATTTCCTGCAGAGGTGTGTGCTGAGTAGACGAGCCAGATTCCAACTGGCACAGCCCTCACATTACAAAATGCAGCCAAAGTCGCAAGTGAAATTAATCAATGATTGCGCGGCCATCAGTAATACCACTTATTACAGCAAAAACCACAGGGATCATAAGGGATAAATTATAATGACTGAAATAATTTCTGCGGCGGTTCTATTGATCCTGATTATGGACCCACTGGGCAACCTGCCCATTTTCATGTCGGTGCTGAAACATACCGAGCCGAAGCGCCGCCGGGCGATTATGATCCGCGAGCTGCTTATCGCGCTGGGGGTGATGTTTATCTTCCTGTTCGCCGGCGAGCGTATCCTCGCCTTCCTGAACCTGCGCGCCGAAACGGTCTCTATCTCCGGCGGTATTATCCTGTTTTTAATCGCGATTAAGATGATTTTCCCCAGCGCCGAGGGGAGCAGCAGCGGTCTGCCGGCGGGCGAGGAGCCCTTTATTGTGCCGCTGGCGATCCCGCTGGTGGCCGGGCCAACGATCCTCGCCACCCTGATGCTGCTGTCCCACCAGTATCCTAACCAGATGAGCCACCTGGTGATTGCGCTGCTGATCGCCTGGGGCGGGACCTTTATTATTCTTCTGCAGTCGTCGCTGTTCCTACGCCTGCTGGGGGAGAAAGGGGTCAACGCGCTGGAGCGGCTGATGGGGCTGATTCTGGTGATGATGGCAACGCAGATGTTCCTGGATGGGATTAGGGCGTGGATGAAGGGTTAGGTAAACGTAAAACGGCAACTTAGGTTGCCTTTTTAATGTTTTCTCCCTCTCCCTGTGGGAGAGGGCTGGGGTGAGGGCAACAGGCCGCACTATCCAGTCCCCTCTCCCCTTTGGGGAGAGGGTTAGGGTGAGGGGAACATGCGGCTGAAGAGGTGATTCCGTTCACTATGACTTCTCTGCGTTATGTTCACCCCGCTGCGGTGAACGTGTTAAGGGGGCTATCGCCGCCCCCTTAACAATCCCGGCTCCCGGCAAAGAAAATCGCCGCTTCGCGGTGCCCTCAGCTTATTCCCTCCGGCTATCGGGTCGGGGGCGATCCTACATCCATGTAGGTCGCCCCCTCTCGGCGCATCCATGCGCCTCGCCCCGGCCTGCGGGAAACGCTTCGGCGATTTTCAGCCGGAACAGGGAGTCGCTGCGGCTTATCAATTTTTACTAGATTGCTTCATCGCGTTAAGCGCGAGGAAGCCGCAGTGCACAAGTCGAGGGCAAAAAAAACGGCAACCTAAGTTGCCGTTTTACTTTCACCATCTGGGTACACACCCACACTTAACTCAGCAGTGAAAACGCAATCATCCCCACAATCGCGCCCGTGGTGCCGAGGATGGTCTCCATCAGCGTCCAGGTCTTCAGGGTCTGCGCTTCGCTGGCGCCGGTGAACTTGCCGAACAGCCAGAAGCCCGCATCGTTAACGTGCGAAACCACGATAGACCCGCCGGCGATGCAGATAGAGAGCGCCGCCATCTGTGCGCCGGAGTAGTTCAGCTGCTCAATTACCGGCATCACCAGCCCGACGGCGGTTAAACAGGCCACCGTCGCGGAGCCCTGAATAATACGCACCGCTGCGGCCAGCACGAAGCAGGTAATGGCGATGGGCAGGCCCATGCCGGTGAGCGCTTCGCCCAGCGCCGGGCCGACGCCGGAATCAACCAGCACCTGCTTGAACACGCCGCCGGCGCCGATCACCAGCAGGATGATACCCGCCGGCTGCAGCGCCGCGCCGCAGATCTCCATTACTCTGTCTTTCGGCATGCCCTGACGCATCGCCAGGCCGTAGATCGCCACCAGACAGGCCACGAGGATCGCGGTGAACGGATGGCCGATAAACTCGAACCATTCGTAGGCAGTAGAGCCCACCGGCACAAAGCGCGCGGCGATGGTTTTCAGCCCTACCAGCACTAGCGGCAGTAGGATCAGCGCCAGGCTAAAGCCGAACGACGGCATTTTGCCCTCGCCCAGGTGCGGCTCGGTGATGTCGTCCGGAATATGCAGCTCAACGTAGCGGCTGATAAAGTTGCCCCACAGCGGGCCGGCGATAATCATCCCCGGGATCGCCGCACACAGGCCAATCAGGATCATCCAGCCGAAATCGGCGTGCATCTGGGAGGCGAGCAGCATAGGCGCGGGCCCAGGCAGCAGAAACGCCGCGGCGGCGGCTACGCCCGCAAACAGCGGAATAACCAGCTTCACGAGGTTGGTGCCGGTGTGGCGCGCCATGGAAAACGCGACGCTAATCAGCAGCACAACGGCCACCTCAAAGAACAGCGGCAGGGCGCAAATCAGGCCGGCCAGCCCGATGGCGTAGTGCGCCCGGCTGTGGCCGAAAGATTTCAGCATCTTGACGGCAATCTGATCGACCGCGCCCGTCTCATGCAGAATTTTGCCAAACATTGCGCCCAGCGCGACCACAATAGCCAGGAAGCCCAGCGTGCCTCCCATCCCTTTTTCCATCGTCGCGGCGATTTTATCGAGCGGCATACCGGAAAAGAGACCTGCACCAATAGAAACCACCATCAACGCCACGAAAGCATGCATACGCGCTTTCATGACTAAAAACAGCAGCAGCAAAACGGAACCCACTGCTGTCAAAACAAGCGTTAAAGTACTCAAAACTTACTGCCTTTTATTAATGACCTCGATGGTGCTGGCTACAACACCGTCCAACGGCTGATCGATATCGACCACCAGCACGTCGCCCTCATCGGCACCCGGCTCCTGCAATGCTTCAAACTGGGTGACCAGCATCTGGGTTTTAAAGAAGTGGCCTTTACGCGCCTTCAGGCGGCTCTCGATAACGTCGAAATCGCCTTTCAGATAGATGAAAGAGAGGTTCGGGTTGCCGTCACGCAGCAGGTCGCGGTAGGTTTTTTTCAGGGCCGAGCAGACAATCAGCGACACTTTATTGGTGCGCTGCATGGCAAAGGCGGCGTCGTTTAACGCCTGCAGCCAGGGTTTACGATCGTCGTCGTTCAGCGGCTCGCCGGCGGCCATTTTGGTGATGTTGCTGCGCGGATGGAGGAAATCGCCATCAAGAAACGCGGCGTGAAGTTGATGCGCCACTTCGCTGGCCACGGCAGATTTACCGCTACCGGAAACGCCCATCAGGACGTAAACGTGGTGATCGTGGTTAGTCGTGCTCAAAGGGAGTCCCTCAGTCAATTGTTACGGGTAACAGTTATCGGTAACATTGTCCTGCCGGGGCATAAGAGAAGCAATATCCAAACGTGCGCGAAGTGAATAAGTGTGAGCTAGCTCAAACTTGTCACCCTAAATGGATCCACCCGGTGACAAGGTGAAACCTAAATCTAACATTTTCGGCGTGACCTCTTCCCCACGTATGCGCGCCAGCAGGCGTTCTGCACCGATACGGCCCATGCGTTCGCGCGGGGTGAGCACGCTCGCCAGACGCGGCTCCATCACCTGGCCAATATCGTGGCCGTGGAAGCCGGCGATCGCCATATCTCCCGGGATGGAAAGCCCCAGACGCTGGCACTCGAAGGCGGCACCCACCGCAAGGTCGTCGTTAGTGCAGAAAATACCGTCGAGCTGCGGATACTCGCGACGCGCCTGACGCATCAGTTCAATACCGGACGTATAAGACGAGGATTGCTCCACCATCACGCTGTACGGCGTTAAGCCGGCGTCGAGCATCGCCTGCTCGTATCCCTTCTGTTTGATAATAGTACGTTCGTCCAGACGTGCGCCAAGATAGGCGACGTGGCGATGGCCGCGGGCGATGATAGCGGCGGTCATCTGGCGGGCCGCTTCAAAGTTATCAAACCCGACGGCAATATCGAGGCAGGGAGACTGGCTATCCATCAGCTCCACCACAGGAATACCCGCCACCTCGATCATCTTCAGGGTGCGCGGCGTGTGGGTTCGTTCGGTGAGGATCAGGCCGTCAATGTTCCAGGAAAGCATCGACTCAAGACGTTCTTCTTCCAGCTCCGGTTTGTACCCGTAGTGCGCCAGCATGGTCTGGTAGCCAAAAGCATCGGTCACGCTTTCGATACCGCGCAGCACTTCGGCGAACACCTGGTTGGTTAAGGAAGGGAGCAGGACGCCCACCGCGCGGCTGGTAGCGTTGGAGAGAATATCGGGCGCACGGTTGGGGATATAGCCCAGTTCATCGAGAGCAGCGGCAATCTTTCCGCGCAGCGCCACGGACACCTGTTCCGGGTTACGCAAAAAGCGGCTGACCGTCATTTTGGTGACACCAACGCGGTCGGCTACATCCTGAAGTACGGGGCGTTTCTTTTTCATCGTCCTGAGAAATCATGAGTGAGAGATTTCCTCAGTTTATCACGGACAAAGCGCAACCTTCCCCGATTAAAGGGAAGGTTGCGTAATTATTTAGACCGGCGGCAGATCGAACAGCAGAATTTCACTTTCGCTATCGGCATGCACCGACAGAGCCTGCTCGTCCCAGATTGCCAGCCCATCGCTGGTGGAGGCTTTGGTCCCGTTAATGGTCACATTGCCTTTTACCACCTGGATCCACACTTTGCGGTTGGCGGCAATCTGATGCACGGACTGCTCGTCTTTAGCCAGCGCCCAGCGGTACAGCTCCATATCCTGATGCACTTTCAGGGAGCCATCGCGCGCATCCGGCGACAGTACCAGCTGTTTGCCCTGCAGGGCGTCGAAGCGGCGCTGTTCGTAGCGCGGCGTGATGCCGGTAGATTCCGGAATGATCCAGATTTGATACAGGCGCAGACGGTCGGTTTTGCTCGGGTTGTACTCCGAATGACGCACCCCGGTACCTGCACTCATGATCTGGAACTCACCCGCCGGAACCTGCTCTTTGTTGCCCATGCTGTCCTGGTGCTCAACGGCCCCTTCCAGAACGTAGGTCAGGATTTCCATGTCTTTATGCGGGTGGGTGCCGAAGCCCTGGCCTGCGTCAATCACGTCATCGTTAATTACGCGCAGTGCCGAGAAGCCCATAAAATTCGGGTCGTAATAATCGGCAAACGAGAAGGTGTGCCATGAGTCCAGCCAGCCATGATTTGCGTGACCACGATCGTTAGCTTTGCGTAAGAAGATCATTGTTTGTTACCCCAGTTCGTTTCGATGGAGTAAGTGTGGACCCAATCGCCCGGGGATCATAGAGGGTGAAAATTGACTCCTCTGTTCAAAATAGTTGAACAAGAACAGAGGAGTCAAAACCGCTTATTTAGCAAGGGTTACAGTGGCAGGAGACGCCTGTTCAAAGCCCCGCTCAAGGATTTCCAGATTGGTGAGAACTTCAGTTTCCTTGACGTAATTCGGCGCGCCGTTATTGATGGTTTCAAACAGCGCATCGTAGACCCGGCCGTAGTCGCCCGGCTCCGGTTTAACCTCTTCTTTTACGGTAATGCCTTCGTCGTTGACATACTCCAGCAGGCCGACGGAATCATCCGCCGCAAATCCCGGCTCGCCGGGCATCACGTTGGCCTTCAGGCTGGTCTCCTGCTGGTCGATGCCGTACTTGATAAAGGACCCTTTTTTGCCGTGCACGATAAACTTCGGATAGTCGATTTTGACGTAGTGGCTGGTTTTGACGATGGCCTTCAGATCGCCGTAGAAGAGCTGCGCTTCGAAGGTATCGTCCGGATTGGCCTTGTTACGCAGGCTGCGGATGTCGTAGGCCACGTGGTCCGGGCGCCCGAACAGGGAGATAATCTGATCCATGGTGTGAACGCCAAGGCCATAGAACATGCCATCCTGCGGCAGCCCGGGTTTGGTTTCCGCCACCGGGCGGTAGTAGTCAAAGTGGCTTTCGATCTCAACGATGTCGCCCAGCTTGCCGCTCTCTATGGCTTTTTTCGCCGTCAGGAAGCAGCTGTCAAAGCGGCGGTTCTGATAGGGCGTGACGGTCAGCCCTTTGCTTTTTGCCAGGGCAAACAGGGTTTTTGCCTCGGCCATGGTGGGGGTGAAAGGTTTTTCCACCAGCACGTTCTTACCCGCTTCCAGCGCGCGCTTCGCGTAGTCGAAGTGGCTGTCGGCGTGGGTACAGACGATCACCAGCTTAACCTCGGGATCGTTCAGCACCTCGTCGAGATCGCTGGTGAAGTGAATGTGCGAGTACTGCGGCGCCTGCTCTTCGGGCTTTGCGCTGCGGCGATAGATGTGCGCCACATGCCAGCTCTCTTTGCGGTTAAGAACATACGGAAGGTGATAACGGGTGGTGCTTTTACCAAATCCAATAAATGCGCAGTGTAAGGCCATCATTTTCTCCCTGATTAAGCGTAATGCTTTAACCATAGCGCAACCGGGGGCCGAATTTAATAAGACCCTTTCACCCTTTAAACTTTGTCCATTCCTAAAATGGCCGCAACGGCTTGACCCTGAGAACAATGACGGGATAAATAGCGCCCAACACCACATGGTTGCTAAGGGAGTAGCTACGCATATGGCTCGTCACTATCTCGCGCTCAACGGCGCGCTTATTTTCTGGCTGCTCGCCCTGCTGTGCTGGAGCTACTCCGCAACCCTGCCGGCGCAGGTTTTTGGCGGCCTCGCGCTGCTTAATTTTATCCTCCACGCGTTCTCACATCAGGTTAACTCAATGTTTAAGAAGAAACAGATCGAAGAAATTTCGCCGCTGGCCCTTTCCCAGCCCGTCCCTGCCGCCGCCGTTAAAGAGCCCCCGGCACCTGAAAAACACGCCACCACCATTATTGCCAGCGACGTCTGCTTTGAAGGCAATATCCAGGCCCGCGGCCACGTCTATATTCACGGCACCCTGAAAGGCAATATCGATGCCCAGGATAATCTGATTAAGGTGATGCGCGGCGGCGTGGTGGAGGGAAATATCGTCTGCCGCGAGCTGATTATCGACGGCAGGGTTAACGGCGAGTGCAACTGCGACGCCGTGGATATCTGCGACAATGGCCAGGTTACCGGCACCCTCACCTACCGCACCCTGGCGGTGAAAAAGGGCGGCATCTTTTCCGGCCAGGCGGAGATGATGAAGCCGCTGCCCGAAGCCAGCAATATTGTCGGCTTTCTGATCGAGACCGCCGACGAGCAGGCAAAAAAAAGCCAGCACGCGGCTGGCTAAAGTAATACTGGAAGCAATGTGAGCAATGTCGTGCTTTCAGGTTCCCGTAGCGGTTTCCCTGAATGCAGAGCAATAATAATCATTCTCATTCGCACTTGTCTACCTCTTTTTGCAAAAAATAGCAGTTGACGCAAATTTTGAACTCAATGATGTTAACAGGGACTTTTAACCAACGAGGAATAGCGAATGAGTGAGATAGTGATACGCCACGCCGAACCAAAAGATGCCGAAGCCTTACGCCAGAACTATATGCATCCGGGGGTGTATCACGACACGCTACAGCTACCTCATCCCTCTCTGGAAATGTGGCAGGAGCGTCTGGTGGCGAAGCCCGGCCAGCGCCGCCTGGTCGCCTGCATTGATGACCAGGTGGTGGGCGACCTGCATCTTCAGGTTGAAGCTAATCCCCGGCGCAGCCACGTGGCCACCTTCGGCATCAGCGTGGCGGCCCACGCGCAGGGGCGCGGCGTAGGCAGCGCCCTGATGCGCGAGATGGTTAACCTCTGCGATAACTGGCTGCGCATCGAGCGCATTGAGCTAACGGTGTTTGCCGATAACCCGGCCGCGCTGGCGCTTTACCGCAAATTTGGCTTTGAGGTCGAAGGCGTCGGGAAGCGGTTTGCGCTGCGTAACGGCGAGTATGTGGATGCCTGTTATATGGCGCGAATGAAGTGAGTCGGATGCCGCCTTTCCCCTCACCCCGGCCCTCTCCCCAGAGGGGCGAGGGGGAAAAGCGGGCCAGTGCCCTGTTTTGCTCCGTTAGCTCGATAAATCAACGTGCTCCGTTCGTCCCCTCTCCCCTATGGGGAGAGGGTTAGGGTGAGGGGTGAGGGGTGCGAGGTGAATTTTTAGTACCCCGCCGTCAAATCCCCCGGCGAACGCGGATCCGACGCCCCGTACAGCGCGCCGTCCGGCCCGACCATAATGCTCTGGGTGCTGCCCATCGCCTCTTTCACCGCCACCTTCTGCCCGCGCTGCTCCAGCAGTTTCAGCGTATCCGGGCTAAAGCCTTTCTCCACGCGCAGCTCGTCCGGCAGCCACTGGTGGTGGAAGCGCGGCGCGCTGGTGGCTTCCGCCACGTTCATACCAAAATCGACGCTGTTCACCACCATCTGCAGCACGGTGGTGATAATACGGCTGCCGCCAGGGCTGCCGGTCACCAGCCAGGTTTTACCCTCTTTAACGACGATGGTCGGCGACATGGACGACAGCGGACGCTTCTTCGGCCCCACGGCGTTGGCATCCCCGCCCACCAGCCCGTAGACGTTCGGCACGCCCGGCTTGGCGGAGAAATCGTCCATCTCGTTATTGAGCAGAATACCGGTGTTGCCCGCCACGATGCCGGTACCGAAAGTGGTGTTCAGCGTATAGGTGACCGCCACCGCATTGCCCTCTTTATCCACCACCGAGAAGTGGGTGGTCTGATTGCTCTCATACGGGGCCAGCTTGCCGGGGCGGATCTGCGACGAAGGGGTGGCCTTATTGATGTCGATCTGCCCGGCGATGGTTTTGGCATAGGCCTTGTTGGTTAACGCCTGCCACGGCACCTTCACGAAGTCCGGGTCGCCCAGGTACTCCGAGCGGTCGGCGTAGGCATACTTCTCCGCTTCGGCCATCACCTGCATGGCATCCGCGCTGCCGAAGCCATATTTGTGCATGTCGAAGTTTTCAAGAATATTGAGGATCTGCACGATGTGGATCCCGCCCGAAGAGGGCGGCGGCATAGAGAACACCTGGTAGCCGCGATAGTCGCCGCTAATGGGTGCGCGCTCTACCGCTTTGTACTCGGCGAGATCCGCTTTGGTGATAAGCCCGTTGTTTTTCTGCATCTCGTCGGCGATCTGGTCGGCAATCGCCCCTTTGTAGAAGGCGTCCGGGCCGTTCTCAGCAATCAGCTCAAGGCTTTTCGCCAGATTCGCCTGCACCAGTTTATCGCCTTTTTTCAGCGGCTCGCCCTCTTTCCAGAAGATGGCTTTACTGTTTTCGTGATTGGGGATGACCTCGCTGCCGTAGGTTTTGAGATCGTCCGCCAGGGCGTCGTTCACCTCAAAGCCGTCCCGGGCCAGCTTCAGCGCCGGCTGGATCACCGAGTTGAGCGACATGGTGCCGTATTTATTCAGCGCCAGCGAGAAGCCCGCTACCGTGCCCGGCGTGCCGGTGGCAAGGTGCGAGGTGAGCGACTTTTTGCTGTCCGGGTTGCCCTGCTCGTCGAGGAACATATCGCGGCTGGCCTGGGCGGGTGCCATCTCGCGGAAGTCGATCGCCGTGGTGACCCCCTCTTTGGTGCGCAGCAGCATAAAGCCGCCGCCGCCGAGGTTGCCCGCCTGGGGATGGGTCACCGCCAGGGCATAGCCCACCGCCACCGCCGCATCCACCGCGTTACCGCCCTGCTTCAGGATATCCACCCCCACCCGGGTGGCCAGCGCGTCCACCGAGGCCACCATCCCCTGCTTTGCCCGCACCGGATGGAAGACGTCCTCCTCCACGCCGTAGGAGACAGGCGGTGCGCTGGGAGACGTCGTGGATGTGGTAGGTGCTGTGGTCGTGTCAGGGGCTGTTGGTGTGGTGGACGTGTCAGGCGATGTGGTCGAGTCAGGTGGGTTAGCCGGCGATGTAGCTTCGGTCGGGGCCGTGGGCATGGTCGCCGCCACGCTGAAGGTCCCGCCTGCTATCAGAGCGGCAATCGCCACCCAGCGTAATACCGTTGGTCTCTTCATTGTTATTCTCCAGGTGAAGGGGGTCACGCCCCGCTTAAGCCTGGTTCACAACTCTTAAAAGATCATCGTACCGACGGATTAGAGATAAACTTAGAGGAGACCTCAGACGGAGGAAATTACCATGAAAAGATTGATTCTTATTGCGGCGCTCTTCCCCTTCGCAGCGATGGCGCAGCCAATTAATACGCTGAATAACCCTAACCAGCCAGGCTATCAGAACCCCAGCCAGCAACGGATGCAGACCCAGATGCAGAGCCAGCAGATACAGCAGCAGGGGATGCTAAACCAGCAGCTGCAGACGCAGACCCGGGTACAGCAGCATCTGCAAACGCAGATAAACACCAACAGCCAGCGCGTTCAGGAGAGCCAGCCCGGAGAGCGGTACCTCCCGAATACCAACGGCGGTATGCTGAACGGCGGCACGAACCAGAGCGGCGTGCAGCAGCAACATATGCTGTCGCAGCCCGCCGCCCCGTCCTCCGGCGGCACTATGCTCAATCCGTAGAACTAAAGCGCGGGCCGATAAGGTCGATGGCATCCGTGCAGATACAATCCACGCCCCAGCGCAGCAGCTCTGACGCCCGCTGGGGCTTGTTCACGGTATAGACGAGGATATGCAGCCCGGCCTCTTTCAGCATCTTAACCCGCGCCTCGTCAAGCAGGCGGTGATTGAGGTGAATGGAGACGCAGCCCAGGCGCGTGGTCAGCTCGCGCCACTCCTCACGCCACTCGTCCAGCAGTAAGCCGCGCGGCAGCTCAGGCGCGGCGGCCTGCGCCGCCTCCAGCGCATCGATATCAAACGACGAGAGCAAGGGGGCGGTCATCCCTTCCCACAGCTCGCGCGCCGCAAGCGCAATGGCCTTCCCCGTCAGCGGCCCGGTGCCGGTGGTGGGTTTGATCTCGATGTTGGCCATCATCCCGTGCGTCCGACAGCGGTCGGCCACCTCCGCCAGCAGCGGCAGCGGCTCGCCCTTAAAGGCGCTGCTGTACCAGCTCCCGGCGTCCACCTTTACTAAATCGCGCCATTCCAGTTCACCCGCCACGCCCCAGCCGTTGCTGGTGCGCTCGAGGTTATCATCGTGCAGCAGGAAAATTTCCCCGTCCTTCGACAGCTTGGCGTCAAACTCAATCATGGTATGGCCGAAGCGTGCGCCGGTATCGATGGCCGCCAGGGTGTTTTCCGGCGCCAGTTTGCCGCCGCCGCGATGGGCGACGATGCGGGGGTAAGGCCAGTTAGTCATATACGTTGTCCTGTTTCACCATCAAATAAGTGCAGGTGATTTTCCGGCAGATGCAGCCACAGCGTGCTGCCCGCCTTCGGGCGCTGCAGGTGTGCCAGACGCACCACCAGCTTCTGCTCGCCCCAGCGTCCGTGGGCCAGGTTGTCCGCCCCCAGCATCTCCAGGGTGTCCATCACCAGCGGTACGCCGCCATCCGCCTGAGAGCTTAGCGCAATATGTTCCGGGCGGATACCGAGGGTCATTTTACGCCCGGCGTAGCCGCGATAGTACCAGTTGATGGGCAGGGCCATGCCGCTTTCCAGCTCAAAGTGGGTGCCGGCGGTGCTGATGCGCCCGTCCAGCAGGTTCATGGCCGGGCTGCCGATAAAGCTCGCCACGAAGCGGCTGGCGGGCTTTTCATAGACTTCTACCGGAGTGCCGATCTGCTCGGCGACGCCTTTGTTCATCACCATCACCCGCTGGGCGAGGGTCATGGCCTCAACCTGATCGTGGGTCACGTACAGGGAGGTGGTTTTCAGCCGGCGGTGCAGATGCTGTAGCTCGAGGCGCATCTGCACCCGCAGCTTGGCGTCGAGGTTGGAGAGCGGCTCATCGAACAGGAACACCGCCGGATCGCGCACGATGGCGCGCCCCATCGCCACCCGCTGGCGCTGGCCGCCGGAGAGCTCGCGCGGGCGGCGTTTCAGCAGGCCGTCCAGCTCGAGGATGCGCGCCGCGTCGCGCACGCGCTCGGCAATATGCGCTTTACCCATCCCGCGGATTTTTAAGCCCCAGGCCATGTTCTCCTCCACGCTCATGTGCGGATAGAGGGCGTAGTTCTGAAACACCATCGCAATGCCCCTGTCTTTCGGCTCCATGGCGGTAACCCGCTGGCGATCGATCCAGATATCGCCGGAGGTGACGCGCTCCAGCCCGGCGACCATCCGCAGCAGCGTGGATTTGCCGCAGCCGGAGGGGCCGACCATCACGATAAACTCCCCGTCCGCCACGTCGAGCGTGAGGGGTTGAATAACCTGGGTTTTACCATCCCAGCTTTTGGTGACTGCCTGTAATTTTAAACCTGCCATAAAGGTTGCATCCCTTGATTATTCGTGAACGTCGCTGGCGGCTATTTTTGCCCAGAGCAAGGCGCGAGCGACGAAGTTTGGTGGGCCCAAATTAGACGCGAGTAACGCGGCACTGGGCAAAAATGGCCCCAGCCCTTTGGGACGCGTGCCGAAATCGCGTACTCTGCGTTGTCGGATTTGGACATAGGCCCACTATGTCCATCATCCTCCGCCTTGATTACGCGATTTCGGCTCAGCGTCGACGTCACGAATAATCAAGGGATACAACCTACTTCTCACTGTCCACTAGACCACGCACAAACGCACGCTGCATGGCTAAAACGATAACAACCGGGGGGATCAGGGTGAGCAGCATCGCCGCCATCACCTGGTTCCAGAGGGTGGTGCCTTCGCCGGTGGCAATCATACCTTTAATGCCCGCAACAGCGGTGCCGAGGTTGACGTCCTGCACAATCAGCAGCGGCCACAGATACTGGTTCCAGCCGTAGATAAAGGTGATGACAAACAGCGCCGCGAGGTTGGTGCGCGAGAGCGGCAGCACGATGTCGCGGAAAAAGCGCATCGGCGAGGCGCCGTCGATGCGCGCGGCCTCAATCAGCTCGTCCGGCAGGGTCATAAAGAACTGGCGGAACAGGAAGGTGGCGGTGGCCGAGGCCATCAGCGGCAGGGTCAGGCCCGCATAGCTGTCCAGCATGCCGAGGTTAGCGATCACCTCTACCGTCGGGAAGATACGCACTTCTACCGGCAGCATCAGGGTAATAAAAATCATCCAGAAGAAGAGGTTACGCAGCGGAAAGCGGAACCAGACGATGGCGAAGGCCGAAAGCATCGACACCGTAATTTTGCCCAACGTGATACCGAACGCCATGATGAAGCTGTTAAGCATCATCAGCCAGAAGGGGGCGCTGTTGGCTCCTACCCCCTGGGTCCAGATGGTCTGCATGTTTTCCAGCAGATGCGGGCCCGGGATCAGCGTCATCGGCGTTTCAAACACCGCTTTGGTATCCAGCGTGGCGGCGACAAAGGCCACGTACAGCGGGAAGAGAATGACGATAATGCCCAGAATAAGCATGGTATGGCTGAAAATCGTCAGCCCGCGACGGTTCTCAATCATTGGTAGCGCACCTTACTTTCAACATAGCGGAACTGCACCACCGTGAGGATGATGACGAGGAACATCAGCACCACCGACTGGGCGGCGGAGGCGGAAAGATCCAGCCCGGCAAAGCCCTCGCGGTAGATCTTATAAATCAGGGTGGTGGTGGCCTGCACCGGGCCGCCCGCGGTGGCGGCGTCGATCACCGGGAAGGTGTCGAAGAAGGCGTACACCAGGTTAACCACCAGCAGGAAGAAGCTGACCGGGGCGATCAGCGGCAGCGACAGCCGGAAGAAGCGGCGCACCGGGCCGGCGCCATCGATGGCGGCGGCCTCCACCAGCGAGCGCGGTATGGATTGCAGCGCGGCAAAGAAGAACAGGAAGTTGTAGCTGATTTGCTTCCACACCGAGGCGAAGACCACCAGGAACATCGCCTGGCCGCTGTGCTGGGCGTGGTTCCAGTCGTAGCCAAACTCCCCGAGGAAATGGGTGATCAGCCCGCGGCCGGGGTTAAACAGGAAGATCCACAGCACCGCCGCCACTGCAGGGGCCACGGCATAAGGCAGCAGCATCAGGGTCTGATACAGGCGGCTGCCGCGCACCACGTAATCCACCAGCGCGGCGAAGAACAGCGAGGCGACAAGGCCGCTGACGGTGACCAGCGCGCTGAACTTCATCGTGGTCCAGAAGGAGTCCAGATAATAGCCGTCGTGCCACAGCGAGGCGAAGTTAGCCAGGCCAACGAACTGGCTGGAGAGCCCGAAGGGATCGACGCTTTGTACCGAGTACCACAGCGCTTCGCCCGCGGGCCAGATAAAGAAGATAACGGTAATGACCAGCTGCGGCGCGACCAGCAGGTAAGGCAGCCAGCGCGAGCGGAATACCGGACGGGAAGATGACATAGTTTGGCTCTGTAGTAGTTTTCCCCTCACCCCGGCCCTCTCCCCAAAGGGGCGAGGAGGAAAAGCGGCACCGTGCCGGTCTCCCCTGCGTGCTCCCGGGAAAGACCGCACCGACCAGTCCCCTCTCCCCTATAGGGAGAGGGTTAGGGTGAGGGGCGAGGGCGAGGGGTAAAGGTTAAGACTTAGTCGACTGCTCAAAGCGGCGCAGCAGCTGATTCCCGCGCTCTACCGCCGAATCCAGCGCCTGCTGCGGCTCTTTCTTGCCGGTCCAGACGCTTTCCAGCTCTTCGTCCACGATGGTGCGGATCTGCGGCATATTGCCCAGGCGCAGCCCTTTGGTGTAAGGCATCGGCGGCTTATTCAGCATCTGGCGGGTAGCGATATCCGCCCCAGGGTTCTTGTCATAGAAGCCCTGTTCGCGGGTCAGATCGTAGGCGGCCTTGGTGATCGGCAGGTAGCCGGTCTTCTGGTGCCATTCGGCGGCGTTTTCCGGCTTCGCCAGGAAGTCGAGGAATTCGGCCACGCCCTTGTAGGTGCCGTTGTCTTTGCCCTGCATTACCCACAGGCTCGCCCCGCCGATGATGGCGTTCTGCGGCGCTCCTTTGGCGTCGGCGTCGTAAGGCATCATGCCCACGCCGTAGTTAAATTTGGCGTAGTGGCGGATATCGGCCAGCGAGCCGGAAGAGGCGGTGGTAATGGCGCAATCGCCGTTATAGAACTTCTCGGTGGATTCGTCTTTACGGCCGAAGTAGCTGAAATCGCCCTTCTTGTTCAGATCGGCAAGCATCGCGATGTGCTTCACCTGCTCCGGCTTGTTGAACTCGAGAACCGCGTCGGTGCCGTCGAAGCCGTTATTTTTGGTGGCTACCGGCAGGCCGTGCCAGGCGCTGAAGTTTTCAATCTGGATCCAGCCCTGCCAGCCGCTGGCGTAGCCGCACTTCATTCCGGCGGCCTTCAGCTTCGCGGTATAGGCGGCCAGATCCTGCCAGGTTTTCGGCGGCTGCTCCGGATCTAAACCGGCCTTTTTAAAGGCGTCTTTGTTGTAGTAGAGCACCGGAGTGGAGCTGTTAAACGGCTGGGAGAGCAGATGGCCGCTTTTGGCGTCGGTGTAGTAGCCGGAGACGGTAGGAACGAACTGCGACTCGTCAAAGTTGATGCCCGCGTCTTTAAAGACCTGGTACACCGGCTTGATCGCTTTTGAGGCCATCATGGTGGCGGTGCCCACTTCATACACCTGCAGCAGCGCCGGGGCGTTACCGGTACGGAAGGCGGCAATGCCCGCGCTCAGGCTCTGCTCGTAGTTACCTTTGTACACCGGCACAATTTTGTAATCCGGATGGGTGTCGTTGAAACGCTGCGCCAGGGAGTCAACCTCTTTACCCAACTCCCCTTCCATGGAATGCCAGAACGGAATGGTGGTGACGGCCATTGCGTTCGTCGCAAAAGCCAGACCAACTGCCAGACCCAAAGCCGTGTGTCGTAACGATGTCATTGTCATCTCTCTTATTGTGCCGGATGCGCGATATCACGCGTTTTGTGCTCGCGAGGTAACATGACATGCGCGAATGACAGAAAAATAACTGTTTGTTTACAAAACAATGACAGTCGGAGGGCGCCGGGATGATGAAATGGTGAAGGTAATGTGGCGGAAATAATGCGGCCCTGGCGCGTACAGGCCAGGATTGTGGCGGCAAAGTATTAACGACGTAAACGCAGGGCAATCTCTTCAAGTGAGAGGCGGCCCGCCGCCGCGTCTACCGTCATCCCGACAAAATCAGGATTGGCTTTGAACGTGATGCCATTACGTTTGAGAAACAGTAGCGTGATAAATAACGCCGTACGTTTATTGCCATCGTTGAAGATATGACCGCGCGAGATGGCCAGCAGATGCATCGCCGCCAGGAGCCAGATATCATTGACCCCTTCGTATTCATATTTGTTCAGTACGCGATACAAAAGCGCTTCTGCACGTCCCGGATCGGCCATTCCAGGCACGCCGGGGGTGACGCTCAGTAGTTTGTCATGAAACAGGACTATCTCTTCCGCTGAGATAAATTGCAGGGTCATTTATCGGCCAGTTCCCTTATCTCATTTCCGTGAATACCCATAATGGCGTCGAATTCAGCATCCAGTTTTGATGCCTGATAGCGCTCAAACTCTTCTGCGCTGATGATAACAGCGGGTTTACGGCCGCGGCGGGTAATGGTTACAGGCGTCCCCGTTGCGGCAGAGTCCAGTGCAGAAGAGAGATTCTGCCGCGCTTCGCTATAGTTCATTGTAAGCATATCGCCCCCTTTTAAGTACAAGTCTATTGTACAAGTAAAGCGTACAAGAGACAAAATTTGTATAGTGCGGCCTGGTACCATCTCCCCGGCCCTCTCCCAAAGAGAGAGGGAGAAAACATTAAAACGGCAACCTTTCGGTTGCCGTTTGCTTTTATCTTTGTGCGGTCTGGTGCCCTCACCCCGGCCCTCTCCCACAGGGAGAGGGTGCAAACACTAAAAAAGACAACTGGCGTTGTCTTTTTGCTTTGGCCTTGTGCGGCCTGATGCCCTCACCCCAGCCCTCTCCCACAGGGAGAGGGTGCAAACACTAAAAAAGACAACTGGCGTTGTCTTTTTGCTTTTACCTAGCCGCCCAGATAAGCGCTGCGCACCGCTTCGTTGGCCAGCAGCGCGTCGCCGGTATCCTCCAGCACCACGCGGCCGTTCTCCAGCACGTAGCCGCGATCCGCGAGCTTGAGGGCCTGGTTGGCGTTCTGCTCGACGAGGAAGATGGTCATCCCTTCGCTACGCAGCTGTTCGATGGTGTCGAAAATCTGCTGGATGATAATCGGCGCCAGCCCGAGCGACGGTTCATCCAGCAGCAGCAGGCGCGGCTGGCTCATCAGCGCGCGGCCGATGGCCAGCATCTGCTGCTCGCCGCCGGACATGGTGCCGGCACGCTGAATGCGGCGCTCAAACAGGCGCGGGAAGAGCTCATAGACGCGCTTAATGCGGCTCTGAAACTGGTCGCGATCGGCAAAGAAGCCGCCCATCGCCAGGTTCTCTTCTACCGTCATACGCGAAAAGACGCGACGCCCTTCCGGCACGATCGCCACCGCTTCGCGCATGATTTTGGCGGTCTGCCAGTCGGTAATGTCTTTGCCATCAAACACAATCCTGCCGCTGGTGGCGCGCGGGTCGCCGCACAGGGTGCCCAGCAGGGTGGTTTTACCCGCCCCGTTGGCGCCAATCAGGGTCACGATCTCGCCCTGGTTGATATGCAGGCTGACGTCGTGCAGCGCCTGAATCTTGCCGTAGTGGGCACTGACCTTCTCAAAGGTTAACATCGCTTTTTCCATCTTATGCCTCACCGAGATAAGCGCGGATCACGTCCGGGTTGTTGCGGATCTCTTCCGGCGTACCGTTCGCCAGCGGCGTGCCCTGATTCACCACGTAGATGCGGTCAGAGATGCCCATCACCAGCTTCATATCATGCTCGATAAGCAGGATGGTGGTGTCGTGGTGGTTACGCAGCTCCACGATCAGCTCATCCAGCTCTTTGGTCTCTTTCGGGTTGAGCCCCGCCGCCGGTTCGTCGAGCATCAGGATCTCCGGCTGGGTCACCATGCAGCGCACGATCTCCAGACGGCGCTGGTCGCCGTAGGCCAGGTTGCTGGCCTGGCGGTTGGCGTGGGCGAGCAGGCCAATACGATCGAGCCAGGTGGCGGCGCGGTCCAGGGCTTCGTCCTGCGCCCGGCGAAACGCCGGGGTTTTCAGCAGGCCGGAGAAGAGACCGGTTTTCAGCTGCTGGTGTTGCGCCACCAGCAGGTTTTCGATCACCGTCATCTCGCGGAACAGACGCACGTGCTGGAAGGTCCGCACCACGCCCATGCGGGCGATCTGCTGGCCGGGCAGTCCTTCCAGGTGCTGGTCACGCAGCATAATGGTGCCGCCCGTCGGCTTGTAGAAGCCGGTCAGGCAGTTGAAGACCGTGGTTTTCCCGGCGCCGTTCGGGCCAATCAGGGAGACGATCTCTTTCTTGTGCAGATCCAGAGAGACGTTGTTGACCGCCAGCAGGCCGCCAAAACGCATCATCAGGCCGTTTACGGATAATAATGGCTGACTCATGCCTGCTCTCCTTTGGCCTGCCCGTTTTTCAGCTTCAGCTGTGGACGCGTCATCGGCAGCAAGCCCTGCGGACGCCAGATCATCATCAGCACCATCAAGCCACCCAGCATCAGCATGCTGTATTCGTTAAAGTCGCGCATCAGCTCGCGGGATACCACCAGCAGCACGGCCGCGAGGATCACCGCGAACTGCGAGCCCATCCCGCCCAGCACCACAATCGCCAGCACAAAGGCGGATTCGGCAAAGGTGAAGGACTCCGGGCTGACAAAGCCCTGGCGCGCGGCGAACAGCGTGCCGGCAAAACCGGCGAAGGCGGCGCTGATGGTAAAGGCGGTCAGCTTGATGCGGGTTGGGTTCAGCCCCAGGGAGCGGCAGGCGATCTCATCTTCGCGCAGCGCTTCCCACGCCCGGCCCAGCGGCATACGCAGCAGGCGGTTAATCACAAACAGCGTCAGCACCACCAGCAGCAGCGCCACCAGGTAGAGCCAGATAACGCGGTCGGACGGGTCGTACTTCAGGCCGAAGAAGTTGCTGAAGGTATCCCAGCCGCCTTCGCGGGCGGTGCGGCTGAACTCGAGGCCGAAGAAGGTCGGTTTTGGGATCTGGCTGATGCCGTTCGGGCCGCCGGTCACTTCGGTGTTATTAAGCAGCAGGATACGGACGATTTCGCCGAAGCCCAGGGTCACAATCGCCAGGTAGTCGCCGCGCAGGCGCAGCACCGGGAAGCCAAGCAGGAAACCGGCGGCGGCTGAGACCAGCCCCGCCAGCGGCAGGCAGGTCCAGAAGCCGAGGCCGTAATAGTGGTTCAGCAGCGCGAAGGTGTAAGCGCCGATGGCGTAGAAGCCGCCGTAGCCCAGCACCAGCAGGCCGGAGAGCCCCACCACCACGTTCAGGCCGAGGCCGAGAATCACGTAGATCATGGTCAGGGTGGCGATATCCACCGTGCCGCGCGACACCATAAACGGCCAGGCCACGGCAATCACCAGCAGGGCAACAAGGAACAGCTTCTGCTTAACGGTGGAGCCGTCGATTGCCGGCAGGACAAACTTCGGTCCGGAGACGTTTTTCAGCGACTTCTGGAAAGCCGGACGCAGCAGCTGGAAGAAAAATACCACCGCGGTGCCGATAAACACCCACTCCCAGCGGATGTCGGCCGCGCGGTTCACCACCAGCTTAGTGCCGCTCAGCTCCAGCTGGACGCCCATAAAGACGCCCGCCAGCACGAAGAACATGGCGGCAGAGAGTAACGCCATCGCAAAATGCATCGGTTTCATACTTTCTCTACCTCCGGGCGGCCCAGAATACCGGTAGGCATCACCAGCAGTACAACAATAAGCAGGGCAAATGAGACCACGTCTTTATATTCGGTGCTCAGATAGGCAGAGGAGAGCGCTTCGGCCACGCCCAGAATCAGGCCGCCGATCATCGCCCCCGGAATACTGCCGATGCCGCCCAGCACCGCGGCGGTGAAGGCCTTCATCCCGGCCATAAAGCCGATGTAGGGGTTGATAACGCCGTAGAACTGGCCGAGCAGCACGCCGGCAACGGCCGCCATGGCCGCGCCGATCACGAAGGTCAGGGCAATCACGCGGTCGGTGTTAATCCCGAGCAGGCTCGCCATCTTCAGATCTTCCGCGCAGGCGCGGCAGGCGCGGCCCATGCGGGAGTAGCGGATAAACAGGGTAAGCGCCAGCATCGCAATAAAGGTCACCACCCAGATAACCAGCTGCATGGTGGTAATAGAGGCGGAGAAGTTCTCGGTTGCCCCCACGATCCACTGGCCGTTAAACAGGCTTGGCAGCGCCACGTCGCGCGAGCCTTCGGTCAGGCTGACGTAGTTTTGCAGGAAGATCGACATCCCGATGGCGGAGATAAGCGCAATCAGACGCTTGGAGCTGCGCACCGGCCGGTAGGCCACCCGCTCGATGCTCCAGCCGTAGGCGCTGGCGATTACAATGGCGCCAACGAAGCCGGCGGCTACCAGCAGCCAGCTACTGTCGATGCCCATCATCATCAGCGCGGCGATAATCATAAAGGAGACATAGCTGCCGATCATGTACACCTCGCCGTGGGCGAAGTTGATCATGCCGATAATGCCGTAAACCATCGTGTAGCCGATGGCGATCAGCGCGTAGGTGCTTCCCAGCGTAACGCCGTTAAACATCTGCTGCAGAAAATAGAGAAACTGCTCGGACATAAGGTAACCTTTCTATATCCGCCCGGTGGTCCGGGCGGTGGGATAATTATTTGGCGACCGAGGAGGAACCGTCGGCGTGCCACTTAAAGACACCAAAATCAAATCCCTTCAGATCGCCTTTCTCATCCCAGTTCAGCGGCCCAATCACGGTGTTTGCCCCGTGTGCTTTTAAATCTTTCACCAGATCCAGCGGCTCTGCGCTGCCGGTACGATCCATGGCGGTAGCCAGCGACTGCACCGCGGCATAGGTGATCCAGACGTACGGACCGCTCGGATCTTTCTTCTGCGCGGTGAGGGCATCAACGATAGCCTTGTTCGCCGGATCCTGGTCATAGCGTTTCGGCATCGTCACCAGCATGCCTTCGGCGGCATCGCCCGCGATGTTGGACAGGGAGGCGTTGCCTACCCCTTCTGGCCCCATAAACTGGGTTTTCAGCCCGGTGGCGCGCGCCTGGCGCAGCATCTGGCCCATCTCCGGGTAGTAACCGCCGTAGTAAACAAAGTCGATGTTCTCTTTCTGCAGGCGGGCAATCAGCGCGGAGAAGTCTTTCTCACCGGCGGTAATGCCGTCGAAGAAGACGATATTGGCGCCGCCTTTTTTCAGCCCGTCCTGCACGGAGCGCGCCAGGCCTTCGCCGTACTGCTGCTTATCGTGAATGATGGCGATGCGCTGCGGTTTAACGCTGTCGAGAATATATTTCGCCGCGGTCGGCCCCTGGGAGGAGTCCAGCCCGGCGGTACGCATAATGTGCTCATAGCCGCGCGCCGTCAGCTCCGGATTGGTGGCGCCGGGGGTGATCATCAGGATGCCTTCGTCTTCATAGATATCGGAAGCCGGCTGGGTGGATGAGGAGCAGAGGTGGCCAATCACGTACTGGATGCCGTCGTTGACGATTTTGTTGGCAACCGCCACGGCCTGTTTCGGATCGCAGGCGTCGTCATATTCAACGGCTACCAGCTTATCGCCCTTAATGCCGCCTTTGGCGTTGATATCCTTAATTGCCTGGCGCGCGCCGTTGAACTCCATATCGCCCCACTGGGCAACGGGACCGGACATGGCGCCTACAACGGCGACTTTAATATCTTTCGCTACCGCGGTCTGCGACATGGCCAGTGCAACCATTCCCGCGATTAATGCTTTCGCGTTCCTTTTCATCTCTGTGAATCCCCATTCGTGACGTGGTGTGTATATTTTGTTTTATTATGGTTAAAAAGCATTCTGTACTTTTTGTGAACAACGCTATTTTTACCAGTGTCTTTAATGGTTTAGCGAAGCTTTTGCCTGAAAACCAGAGTAAAAGCTCTATTTTTCAGGCGATTAAGAAAAGATAATATTCTGAAATCAGGCAGAGATAAACAACTAAAAGCAGAGTTTGCAGCATAAAATAACGGTACAAAGAGCGGAATAAAACGCTGCCTTTCAGGTTAATATTCTGCTTATTTTTCGATCCCTGAGTTTTATACCTGCGCATCCGGCGGCGCTAAAAGTAATCACCTGGAGAATGGATTGAAAAAGGAGAAGCCCACAGCAGGATAAATTGAGTACACTGCCGGTACTTTTTTATCTGGACATGCAGCCAATGAAACTGACCATCGTTCGCCTGGTGACCTTTAGCGATCAGGATCATATCGATCTCGGCAAAATCTGGCCGGAATACTCCTCTGCTTCTCTCTCCGTTGATGATACCCACCGGATCTATGCCGCCCGTTTTAACGAGCGCCTGCTGGCGGCGGTGCGCGTGACGCTCCGCGGAACCCAGGGCGCGCTGGACTCCCTGCGCGTGCGCGAGGTGACCCGCCGTCGCGGCGTGGGGCAGTATCTGATTGAAGAGGTGATCCGCGATAACCCGAGCGTCGCCTCCTGGTGGATGGCGGATGTCGGCGTGGAAGACCGCGGCGTGATGGCGGCATTCATGCAGGCGCTGGGGTTTGTGGCGCAGCAGGATGGCTGGGTGAAGCAGTAGGTTTTGTGGGAGGTGTTGTGGGAGGTATTGTGCGGCCTGATGCCCTCACCCCGGCCCTCTCCCACGGGGAGAGGGAGAAAACACTAAAAAAGGCAGCTAAGCTGCCTTTTTGCTTTTAGGATTGTGCGGGCTGATGCCCTCACCCCAGCCCTCTCCCACAGGGAGAGGGAGAAAACACTAAAAAAGGCAGCTTAGCTGCCTTTTTGCTTTTAGGATTGTGCGGCCTGATGCCCTCACCCCGGCTCTCCCCATAGGGGCAAGGGGGAAAAGAAGGCTCGGTGTAGTCCCCTCTCCCCTTTGGGGAGAGGGTTAGGGTGAGGGGTGGCTTTTATTTTGCGTCGGTCGCGGTGCCGTTGGCATGCCAGTCGAACACGCCGAACTCGAAGCCCTTCAGATCGCCTTTCTCATCCCAGGTCAGCGGCCCCATCACGGTTTCAACGGAGTTCGCTTTCAGCCAGGTGGCGATTTCAGCCGGATCGGCCGACTGGTTCAGGCCCGCCTGCAGAGATTGCAGCGCCGCGTAGGTGGTCCAGACGAAGGCCCCGCTCGGATCCTGTTTCTTCGCCTTGATGGCATCTACGATCGGTTTGTTGGCAGGTACCTGGTCGTAGTTTTTCGGCTTGGTCACCAGCAGCCCTTCGGCAGATTCACCGGCGATGTTAGACAGGGAGACGTTCGCCACCCCTTCCGGGCCCATAAACTGGGTTTTCAGGCCGGCCGCACGCGCCTGGCGCAGGATCTGGCCCATCTCCGGGTGATAGCCGCCGTAGTAGACGAAATCAATGTTCTCTTTCTTCAGACGCGCCACCAGGGTGGAGAAGTCTTTCTCACCGGCGGTGATGCCGTCGAAGAACACCACGTTGGCATTGCCTTTCTTCAGGTTGTCCTGCACGGCGCGCGCCAGGCCTTCGCCGTACTGCTGCTTATCGTGAACAATGGCGATACGCTGCGGCTTCACTTTTTCCAGAATATACTTCGCGGCGGTCGGGCCCTGGTCGGAGTCCAGACCGGTGGTGCGCAGGGTCAGCTTGTAACCGCGGGAGGTCAGCTCCGGCGCGGTCGCGGCCGGGGTGATCATCAGAATGCCTTCGTCTTCATAGATGTCAGAGGCCGGCTGCGTGGAGGAGGAGCACAGGTGACCGATAACATACTTAATGCCGTCGTTAACCACTTTGTTGGCTACCGCAACCGCCTGTTTCGGGTCGCAGGCGTCGTCATATTTTACGATCTGCAGCTTTTCGCCCTTGATGCCGCCTTTGGCGTTAATGTCGGCAACCGCCTGTTCTGCGCCGGTAAATTCCTGGTCGCCGTACTGCGCCACCGGGCCGGACATCGCGCCAACTACCGCCACTTTGATATCGGCCTGAGCCATAGTGCTGAACGCCAGCGCCATACATCCTGCAAGTAACGCTTTACCCTTCATATTCATCCTGAGAATCCCCATTATTATGGTTATTACGATTATTGTGATGTTGTTGTGTAGCGCTTTATTTCAATTATAGGTCTGCCGCCCGCGCATTTTCAGCATACTCTGCTAAAACATACCCCATTTTTATGATTTTGGAATAGCAAATTTGAAATGAATATATGGTAAACCCGGCGACGGCAATCGCCGGGTTTTGCGCTTTAACGTGTCAGCGCCGCGGAGATGATATCCAGCGCCTGGCGGAACTGCGCTTCAGGAATGGTAAGCGGATAGAGGAAGCGGATTACGTTGCCGTAGACCCCGCAGCTGAGCAGTAGTAATCCCGCCTGTAGCGCGCGCTCCTGCACCTGGCGGGTAAACTCCGGCGACGGCTGGCCGGTTTGCGGATCGTTAAACTCCACCGCCACCATCGAGCCCTGGGCGCGGATATCGGCGATAAAGGGGCAGCCCGCTTTGGCCCGGTTCAATACCTCGACCAGATGCTGCCCAAGATGAACGGCGCGGTCGCAGAGCCGCTCTTCGTCGATCACATCCAGCACCGCGTGCGCGGCGGCAATTGCCAGCGGGTTGCCGGCATAGGTGCCGCCCAGCCCGCCCGGCGCCGGAGCATCCATCACCTCCGCCCGTCCGGCCACCGCCGATAGCGGCATGCCGCCCGCCAGGCTTTTGGCCATGGTGATGAGATCCGGCTTCACGCCGTGGTGCTCCATGGAAAAAAGTTTTCCGGTACGGGCAAAGCCGGTCTGCACCTCATCGGCAATCAGCAGGATGCCGTGGGTATCGCACAGGGCCCGCAGCCCCTGTATAAAATCGGCGGGCGCCACGTTGAACCCGCCCTCCCCCTGCACCGGCTCAAGGATAATGGCGGCGACCTGGTCCGGCGCGATATCGGCCTTGAACAGACGCTCGACGCTGTGCAGCGCATCGGCGGTGCTGACGCCGTGCAGTTCATTGGGATATTGCGCGTGATAAACGGAGCCGGGGAAGGGGCCGAAACCCAGTTTATAAGGGGCCACCTTGCCGGTAAGCGCCATGGTCATAAAGGTACGGCCGTGGAAGGCGCCGCCGAAGGCGATCACCCCCGGTCGCCGGGTGTATGCGCGGGCAATTTTGACCGCGTTCTCCACCGCCTCTGCGCCGGTGGAGAAGAAGGCGGTTTTAGCGGGCCCCTCGATGGGCACCCGGGCGTTAATACGCTCCGCCAGCGCTACATAGCCTTCGTAGGGGACAATCTGATAGGCCGTATGGGTAAAGGCGTGAAGCTGGTTTTCGATGGCGGAAATCACTTTGGGATGGCGATGGCCGGTATTCAGCACCGCAATCCCGGCAGCGAAGTCGATTACCTCGTTGCCCTCCACGTCCCACAGCGTGGCGTTTTCGGCTTTTTCGGCGTAGAACCCGCACATCACCCCGATGCCGCGCGGCGTGGCCTGTAAACGCCGTTCATTCAGTTCGTTATTTTTCACCCTGATCCCCCTGAGACATTCACATGCTGAACGCATCTGTAAGTGTTTGCCAGGGGTCAAAAATTCGCCAGAGCGGGCGCTAAAAAAACAAAACCCCCGGATTCTCATCCAGGGGTTATCGGATACTTCGCGGAAATTACGCTTCGATAGCGGCGCGAAGTTTTTTCATGGCGTTCTTTTCAAGCTGGCGCACACGTTCAGCGGAGACGCCGTAGCGGTCGGCCAGCTCCTGCAGCGTGGACTTGTTGTCTTCGTCCAGCCAGCGGGCGCGGATAATGTCCTGGCTACGTTCGTCGAGGCCTTCCATCGCGTGGGTAAGCTTGTTGGCAGCCTGATCTTCCCAGTTGTCCTCTTCAATGCCGTCGGCAAAGTTAGAGGTTTTATCCTGCAGATAGAGAACCGGCGCCATCGGCTGGCTGTCGGAGGCATCATCGTCAGAAGACATGTCAAAGGTCATGTCCTGCGCCGCCATACGGGACTCCATCTCACGCACGTCTTTACTGGAAACACCCAGCTCGCGCGCCACCATTTCGACTTCATCCTGGTTGAACCAGCCGAGACGCTGCTTGGTTTTACGCAGGTTAAAGAACAGTTTACGTTGCGCTTTGGTGGTGGCGACCTTCACGATACGCCAGTTACGCAGCACGTACTCATGAATTTCTGCTTTGATCCAGTGCACGGCGAAGGAGACCAGACGCACACCCACTTCCGGGTTGAAGCGACGAACCGCCTTCATCAGGCCGATGTTGCCTTCCTGAATCAGATCCGCCTGCGGCAGACCATAGCCCGAGTAGTTACGGGCGACGTGAACAACAAAGCGCAGGTGAGACAGGATCAGCGTTTTAGCTGCTTCCAGATCGCCCTGGTAATGCAGCTTTTCAGCAAGCTCTTTTTCTTCCTCGGCCGTTAACATCGGCCAGGTGTTAGCGGCCCGGATGTAAGATTCCAGGTTACCAACAGGAGCTAAAGCTAAAGTTTGCATTTCTTTGGTCATTCATTCCTCTCAATCAACTTGTCTGGCGGCGGTTTGTCCCCATCAGGCAACAAACATGCCAGAACTAATGAGCAACGAGAATATCATCCACTCTTTTATCAGACAGTGATTTTATCCACAAGTTCCGAGTGAAACTGTGAATAAATTACGCACAAAATGTGACATGGAGATGATACTGCGAGGGAAGGCACAGGGAGTGGCTCTTTCCCTGCAGAGCGATGTACTCAGTGCAGGGAAAGATTATACCAGACTTTTATTAGTCGGGGGTAAAGTGACGTAAATGTTGCACGGTTGCAAGCCATGCCGCCACCCAGCCGATCATCGAGCAGACCAGCAGCAACAGCAGGCACTCATCGAAGCCTAAGCCGCTGATATCAAACTTAGTTCCGAAAACCTGCGCTACCTCGGTGACCGCCGACGAGAGCCGCATCACCAAAATTTCTGACAATATCAGTGAAAGAAATGCGCCGGTAAAACCGAGCAGCGCGCCGCCGTACAGGAACGGACGCAGGATGAAACCATCCGTTGCGCCAATCAATTTTTGCACGTTAATGGTGTCGCGACGGGCAAAGATGCTCAGGCGCACGCTGTTACCGATGACGAGGAATACCGCCGCCACCATCAGCACGCCGATCATCGCCGCCACGCGCCCTACCAGCCCGGTCAGGGCCGCCAGCCGGGCAAACCAGCTGTCGTCCATGCGCACTTCATCAATACCGTTAATACGGGTGATGCGATCGCGCAGAGTATTCAGCGAATCGGTCCCCTGGAAATCGAGCTTCGGGATCACCACCGCCACGGCGGGCAGCGGGTTCTCTTCCAGCATATCCAGCGCGCCGCCAAAGCCGGACCAGTTGCGGAACTCGCCCAGCGCCTCTTCCCGGGAGAGGTAGTTAACCTTATCCACCCCCTGCTCGGCCTGGATCTGCCCCACCACCTGCGCGGCGGCGTTGTCGTCCAGCGCCTTGTCGAGATAGACGGTGATCTGCGGCGACGGATAGTACTGCGACGCCGCCTGGTGAACGTTTTTGTAGACCATGTAGCAGACGCTGGGCAGCGTCAGGGAGATAGCGATCACCATCACCGTCAGGAAGGTGGCCAGCGGCTTGCTTTTAAGATCCTGCAGCGCCCCCTGAAACGCATAGCGCACCTGCTCGTTAAAGACGTTGGTTTTGCGGTTAGCGGGTTTTGGCGCGGCTTTCGCACGCTTCGGCGCGTTGCGGTTGCCGTCGCCGCCGCCCTGCGGCTTGCGGAAACGGTCAAACTTACCGCCGAACTGGCGGATCTGATTCATTGCGTCGCGCTTATTCACCCCTGGCCTCCGTGCAAGTGCCCGTCGCTCAGCGTCAGCATGCGGTACGAACGACGGGAGATAAGCCCCATGTCGTGCGTCGCCATCAGTACCGTCACCCCTACGCGGTTAAACTCTTCAAACAGACGTAAAATCCCTTCCGAGAGGGCATCGTCCAGGTTACCGGTCGGTTCATCCGCCAGCAGGACGGCAGGCTTGTTCACCACCGCGCGGGCAATGCCCACGCGCTGCTGCTCGCCGCCGGAGAGCTGAATCGGGAAGTTCTTCGCTTTGTCCAGCAGCCCGACCTTATCCAGCGCCGCCGACACGCGGCGACGGATATCATCATAGCTGGCGCCGGCAATAATCAGCGGGATCGCCACGTTATCGAAAACGGTGCGATCCATCAGCAGATGGTGATCCTGGAAAATCATACCGATCTGACGACGCAGGAACGGCACTTCACGGTTTTTCAGGCGGCTGATGTCATGGCCGCTAAACCAGATTTTCCCGGCGCTTGGCCGCTCGATGCCACAAATCAGCTTGAGCAGGGTACTTTTCCCCGCGCCGGAGTGGCCGGTCAGGAATGCCATCTCGCCCGGCTGCAGGTGGAATGTCACCCCCTGCAGCGCTTGTCTCCCACCGAGATAGGCCTTGCTGACGTGTTCAAAGCGAATCATTGTTAATCCTCTCGGGCAAAAAGTGCCTCAATAAAGTCGTCCGATTTAAAGGGACGCAAATCCTCGATACGTTCGCCAACGCCGATGTAACGAATAGGGATACCGAACTGATCCGCCACCGAGAAGATAACCCCGCCTTTGGCGGTGCCGTCCAGCTTGGTGAGCGTGATGCCGGTTAAACCGACCGCCTCATGGAACAGCTTCGCCTGGCTGATGGCGTTCTGCCCGGTGCTGGCGTCGATGGTCAGCATAATCTCATGCGGCGCCTCAACGTCCAGCTTCTTCATGACGCGAACGATTTTCTTCAGCTCTTCCATCAGGTGCGATTTATTCTGCAGACGCCCGGCGGTATCGGCAATCAGCACGTCGATATTACGCGCCTTCGCGGCCTGAATGGCATCGAAGATAACGGAGGCGGAGTCCGCCCCGGTATGCTGGGCAATCACCGGAATATCATTGCGCTGGCCCCACACCTGCAGCTGCTCTACCGCCGCGGCGCGGAAGGTATCCCCCGCCGCCAGCATCACCGATTTACCCTGCTGCTCGAACTGGCGCGCCAGCTTGCCGATGGTGGTGGTTTTACCCACGCCGTTCACGCCGACCATCAAAATAACAAAAGGCGTTTTGCCTTCAATATTAAGCGGTTCGTCAACTTTTGCGAGGATTTCACCCATCTCATCTTTCAGCAGGCCGTACAGCGCTTCGGCATCGCGCAGCTGTTTACGGCTTGCGCCTTCGGTCAGGCTGGCGATGATTTTGCGGGTCGTCTCTACCCCCACGTCGGCAATCAGCAGCTGCTCTTCGAGCTCTTCAAAGAGATCATCGTCGATTTTCTTGCCGCGGAACAGGCTGATAAATCCGGAACCGAGGTTTTCTTTGGTTTTAAGCAGGCTGCGCTTCAGGCGGGCGAAGAAACCTTCTTTGGTCGGTTTTTCCTGCTCCTGAACCACCTCTTCTGCGGCCTGCTCTTCCACAGGCACCACGATAACCGCCTCTTCAGCGGCCTCTGCTGCCAGCGCCTGGGCCTCAAGCTCTTCGTCGGTGAGCTCAGGTTCGTTTAACGCCTCTTCTTCAACCGCTTCAATGATTTCAACGGTTTCCGCCTCGGCCTGCCACTCTTCGGCCGACACGGCTGCTGTCTCTACCTCTTCCGGCAGGGGCAGTTCTTCATGCTCAACGACGGCCTGCGGGGCAACCTCTTCAGGCGCCGGCTCTACCGCGGCGGGTGGAAGCTCTTCTTCTACGGCAACGGGCTCAGGTTTTTCACTCTCCTGAACCTGTTCGGTGACCTCGACCACCTCCTGCGCGAAGGCTTCTGTCTCTTGCTGGCTGTGGGCGTGCTCTTCCGCTTCGGGTTCAGCAAGCTTCTCTACCGGCGTTTCGGGCGCGGGCTGCGCGTCAACCGGCTGCTGCTCTTCGGTCTGCTGTTCTGTTTCCTGCTCTTTTTGACCAAAGCCCAGCCAGGAAAAGAAGCCACGTTTTTTCTCTTTTGCCATCTGCGACTACACCCCTCGCGGTTAATTTCTGGCGCTATATACATATAAGCTAAAAAAATGATGAAATAGTTTATCACTTAACTTAACGCACATCACCGCCTGCAAGCGCAGGCTCAATGAGTAACCTGAGCATAGATATGAAGAAACCCAACCGCGCTGCGGCCGGTCAGATACGCATCATCGGCGGCCAGTGGCGAGGCCGTAAACTGCCGGTACCGGACAGCCCCGGCCTGCGCCCGACCACCGACCGGGTACGCGAGACGCTGTTTAACTGGCTGGCCCCCTCAATGGTGGACGCCCGCTGTCTGGACTGCTTTGCCGGCAGCGGCGCCCTTGGCCTTGAGGCCCTCTCCCGCTACGCCGCCAGCGCCACGCTGCTGGAGATGGAGCGCGGCGTGGCCCAGCAGTTGCAGCACAACCTCGCCACCCTGAAGGCGACGAATGCCAAAGTGGTGAACACTAACTCGCTGGCGTTTCTGGCGCAGGCCGGTACCCCGCACGACGTGGTGTTTGTCGATCCGCCGTTCCGCAAAGGGCTGCTGGAAGAGACCCTGACCCTGCTGGAAAATAACGGCTGGCTGGCGGACGACGCGCTAATCTATGTGGAGAGCGAAGTGGAAAACGGCCTACCGCCGGTGCCGGCCCACTGGGCGCTGCACAGGGAAAAAGTGGCCGGCCAGGTCGCCTATCGCCTTTATCACCGTCAATCACAAGGAGAGACCGATGCCGGTACTGATTAATCTGGGCCGTTTACTGATGCTGGGGGTGTGGGCGTTTCTGATCCTCAACCTGGTGCACCCCTTCCCGCGCCCGATGAATATTTTCGTTAACGTGGCGCTGATTTTTACCTCGTTTATGCACGCCCTGCAGATGGTGATGCTGAAAAGCGGCTTACCGAAAGATGGCCCGCAGATGACCGGCTGGCAGCAGGCCCGCGTCTTTATCTTCGGCGTGTTTGAGCTGCTGGTGTGGATGAAGAAGTTTAAGGCGCAGGTGAAGAGATAAGCCGTCTGATGCCCTCACCCTAACCCTCTCCCACAGGGAGAGGGGACCAATCGAGCTCTCTGTGGGAAAGGGCCGGGGTGAGGGGAAATTACCGCTCCGCCTTAAACCCCTCAAACCGCGATCCCTTGTAACTTAGGATTCCTTTATCCCCCACCGTCAACTGATGATACTGCGCCTCATCAAGACGAAAGGTCATCTCCAGGCCGCCGCTGAGCGGCTTAAAGCTCGCCTCATAGCGCACCGCGCTGCCGGCGGGGGTCACCTGCTGCTGGCGCGAGCGGCGATCGTTTATTGCTTTCTCGCGCTTGTTGCTCACCATCACCTGTTTATGCAGCAGCGGCGCGGCGTCGTTGTCCTGCTTTTCGCGGCGCTGCTGGACAAAACGAAACGAGGCGGCAATGACGATAATCGCCACTACGATAATAAAAAAAAGCGGCATCTTGCTCATCCGTTACTCTCATAAGACCAGGCTGAAATCAGGATAGCGCGCCGCGCACGGCATTGCCATTGGCCGGTTTGCCCCACTACACTGAAGGTAGCTATTTATCCAAAACTAACAGATACAGGGACTTATTATGCTGTGGTCATTTATCGCTGTCTGTTTTTCCGCATGGCTCTACGTCGATGCGTCCTACCGCGGTCCGGTCTGGCAGCGCTGGCTGTTTAAGCCTGTCACCCTGCTTCTGCTCCTGCTGCTGGCGTGGCAGGCGCCTATGTTCAACGCTATCAGCTATCTGGTGCTGGCCGGGCTGTGCGCCTCGCTGGTTGGCGACGCCTTAACCCTGCTGCCGCGCCAGCGCCTGCTGTATGCCGTCGGGGCCTTTTTCCTCTCGCACCTGCTCTACACCATCTACTTCGCCAGCCAGATGACGCTGTCGTTCTTCTGGCCGCTGCCGCTGGTGCTGTTGGTGATTGGCCTGCTGCTGCTCGCCACTATCTGGACCCGGCTGGAGGAGATGCGCTGGCCGATAAGCACCTTTATCGCCATGACGCTGGTTATGGTCTGGCTGGCGGGCGAGCTGTGGTTCTTCCGCCCGACGGCTCCGGCCATGTCGGCGTTCTTCGGGGCCGCGCTGCTGCTGATTGGCAATATCGTCTGGCTGGGGAGCCATTATCGCCGCCGCTTCCGCGCCGATAACGCCATCTCCGCCGCCTGCTACTTCGCCGGCCACTTCCTGATTGTGCGTTCGCTCTATATTTAAAACGCTTGACTCTGGAGTCGACTCCAGAGTGTATGCTGCGGTTAATGAGAAAATTATCATTACCGGAGAGTGCCATGTCGACTCCAGAAACACCTAAAAAAGCGCCGCAATTTTCGGCGCTTAAACTCGCCCCTCTTCCCGCCAAAGACGCCTGCTGCGCCGCGGATCGCCCGCCTTTGCAGGCCGAAGCCGTGCCTGCCGTACAGGGCCAACGTTACAGCTGGGTGGTCAACGGCATGGACTGCGCCGCCTGCGCCCGCAAAGTAGAAACCGCCGTCAGACAGGTGGCGGGGGTCAACCATGTCCAGGTCCTGTTTGCCACCGAAAAACTGCTGGTGGACGCGGACAGTAACGTCAGCGCCCAGGTCGAAGCGGCGGTGATCAAGGCGGGCTATACGCTGCGCAATGAAAATGTCCCAGCCGAAAAAACCTCCATGCTGCGGGAAAACCTGCCGCTCATTACGCTGGTTGTGCTGATGGCCCTGAGCTGGGGGCTGGAACAGGTTAACCACCCGCTCGGCAACCTCGCCTTTATCGCCACCACCCTGGTGGGGCTCTGGCCGGTGGCCCGCCAGGCGCTGCGCCTGATGAAAAGCGGCAGCTGGTTCGCCATTGAAACCCTGATGAGCGTGGCCGCCGTTGGGGCGCTGTTTATCGGTGCCACGGCGGAAGCGGCGATGGTGCTGCTGCTGTTTCTGATTGGCGAACGGCTCGAGGGCTGGGCGGCAGGCCGGGCGCGCAAAGGGGTCAGCGCGCTGATGGCGTTGAAGCCGGAAACCGCGACCCAGGTCCTTAACGGCGAGCGCAAAACCGTGCCCATTGCCGCGCTGCGTCCGGGGGATGTGATTGAAGTCGCCGCCGGGGGGCGTCTGCCCGCCGACGGGACGCTGCTCACGCCTGCGGCAAGCTTTGACGAAAGCGCCCTCACCGGGGAATCCATTCCCGTTGACCGTGCGGCGGGGGAAAAAGTCCCGGCGGGGGCCACCAGCGTCGATCGTCTGGTACAGCTGACGGTCTTGTCCGAACCGGGCGACAGCGCCATCGACCGCATCCTGAAATTGATCGAAGAGGCGGAAGAGCGCCGCGCCCCGGTGGAGCGTTTCATCGATCGCTTTAGCCGCATCTATACCCCGGTGATTATGCTGGTTGCGCTGCTGGTGGCCGTGGTGCCGCCGCTGCTGTTCAGCGCGCCCTGGGAAGCCTGGATCTACAAAGGGCTGACGCTGCTGCTGATTGGCTGCCCGTGCGCGCTGGTGATCTCCACCCCGGCGGCCATCACCTCCGGGCTGGCGGCCGCCGCGCGCCACGGGGCGCTGATTAAGGGCGGTGCCGCTCTCGAGCAGCTGGCGCAGGTGCAGCAGGTGGCGTTTGATAAAACCGGCACCCTGACGGTGGGCAAGCCGCAGGTGACGGGTATTTATCCTCACGACATCCGCGAGCAGGATCTGCTGGCGCTGGCCGCCGCGGTGGAGCAAGGCTCTACCCACCCGCTGGCGCAGGCGATTGTGCGTGAAGCCCAGGCCCGCGGGCTGACGGTTCCGCCGGCGGCCGCCCAGCGCGCGCTGATGGGCTCCGGAATTGAAGCCGACGTCGCAGGCAGCAAGGTGCTGATTTGCGCGGCGGATAAATTCCCTGCTCCGCACCTGGCGACGCAGATCGCCACCCTGGAGCAGGCCGGCCAGACGGTGGTGATGGTGGTCCAGGAGGGCGCGGCAAAAGGTCTGATCGCGCTGCGGGATACCCTGCGGGATGACGCGAAACAGGCCGTAGCCGCGCTGCATCAATTGGGCGTCAAGGGGGTTATCCTGACCGGCGATAACCCACGTGCCGCCGCGGCCATTGCCGGTGAGCTGGGGCTGGATTTCCGCGCCGGGCTGCTGCCGGCCGATAAAGTGCAGGCGGTCACGACCCTGAACGCGGCAGCGCCGCTGGCGATGGTTGGGGACGGGATTAACGACGCGCCGGCGATGAAGGCGGCCACCATTGGCATCGCGATGGGCAGCGGCACCGACGTGGCGCTGGAGACCGCCGATGCGGCACTCACCCACAACCGCCTCACCGGCCTGGCGCAGATGATGAGCCTTGCCCGCGCCACCCGCGCCAATATCCGGCAGAACATCGCCATCGCGCTGGGGTTGAAGGGGATTTTCCTGGTGACCACGCTGCTGGGAATGACGGGCCTGTGGCTGGCGGTGCTGGCGGATACCGGGGCGACGGTGCTGGTGACGGCGAACGCGTTGCGGTTATTGCGTCGAAAATAAAAGGTGGGGTGCGGCCTGGTGCCCTCACCCCGGCCCTCTCCCACAGGGAGAGGGAGAAAACACAACGACTACTGCATACCCAGTATCCCCGGCAGCCACAGGGAGATGGCCGGGATATAGGTCACCATCCCCAGCACGATCAGCAGCATGCCGTAGAACGGCAGCATCGCTTTGACCACCGTCTCGATCTTCTGCTTGCTCACCGCGCTGGCGACAAACAGCACCGAGCCCACCGGCGGGGTAATCAGGCCGATGCCGAGGTTAACCATCATAATCATGCCGAAATGCACCGGATCGATGCCCAGGGCGTTGGTCACCGGCAGCAGCACCGGGGTCAGGATCAGGATGATCGGCGCCATGTCCATCAGAGTGCCAATCAGCAGCAGCATCACGTTGAGGTACATCAGGATGACGTACTTATTGTCCGAGAGCGAGGTGAAGAACTCGGTGATACGCACCGGCAGCTGCATGTAGGTCATTACCGCGCCGAAGGCCGCGGCAAAGCCAATCAGGATCATCACGATGGTGACCGTTTTGACCGTACGGCACATCAGCTTCGGCAGCTCGCTCCACTTGTAGTCCCGGTAGATAAACATGGTGACGAAAAAGGCCCACAGGCAGGCCACCGCCGCCGATTCCGTGGCGGTGAAGATGCCGGACAAAATGCCGCCGAGGATAATCACCACCGTCATCAGCCCCCACAGGGCATCAAAAAAGATCTTTAACGCCTGCTTAAAGGGGATTTTCTCCCCTTTCGGATAGCCGCGCTTGTGGGCAAAGCCGAGGCAGAGGATCATCAGGCACAGCCCCAGCAGCAGCCCCGGCAGCACCCCGGCGATAAACAGGGTGGCGATGGAGACCGTGCCCCCCGCCGCCAGGGAGTAAATCACCGAGTTATGGCTGGGCGGGATTAGGATCGCCTGCACCGAGCCGCTGGCGGTAACCGCCGCCGCGTACTCGCGCGGATAGCCCTTCTTCTCCATCTCCGGGATCATCACGCTGCCGATGGAGGCGGTATCCGCCACCGACGAGCCGGAAATGGCCCCGAAGAAGGTGGATGCTACAATATTTACCAGCGACAGGCCGCCGCGAATAAAGCCGACGAAGATATAGGCGAAGTTAACCAGCCGCCGGGCGATGCCCCCTTCGGCCATGATCGCCCCCGCGAGGATAAAGAACGGGATCGCCAGCAGGGTAAATTTGTTCACCCCGCTGGTTATCTGGATCATCAGGGCTTCCAGCGGCAGGTCGATCCACAGCGCGCCGGCCACGGCGCTTAAGCCTACGGCAAAAGCCACCGGCATCCCCAGCGCCAGCAAAATGGCGAGGGTGAATAACAAAACAAAAGCGTCCATTGTTCACCCCTTAACCGTGGTTGCCGATCAGCACGACCGGACGATGTTCCTGAGAGCCAAACAGCAGCCGCTCAAGCACAAACAGGATTAAAATCGCCGAGCCAACCGGCAGCGGCAGGTAGCTTTCGCCGGAGGTAAGCAACGGGAATTCCGCTACCGGCTGCTCCCAGAGCTCCACGCACAGCCAGTAGCTGTACCAGAACATAATCAGCGAAATCAGCAACATCAGCAGATCCACCAGCCGGGCGCAGAGCGTTTTCAGCATCGACGGCAGCCGGTCGGTAAGCATATTCACCGCAATATGCGAGCCGGCGCGATACCCCACCGCCGCGCCGATAAAGGTGAAGGTCACCATGCAGATAATGGCGATGGGCTCCGGCCACGACTCGCCGCGGTTAAGCACGTAGCGCGAGAAGATGCCAATCGGAATGACGATGGTCATCACCAGCAGCGACACCCCGGCAACGGCCATCGCCAGCAGGTAGAGACGGTCCATCCACTTCAGGTAGAGTTCGGACATACGTACCCCGGATTACTGAACGTCGGCGATGGCTTTCATCAGATCCTGATGCTTGTCGCCATACTGGGCGCGCACCGGCTCTGTGGCTTTGATAAACACCGTTTTGTCGATGTCGTGGAACTGCACGCCGCCCGCCTTCATCTTCGCCAGCGCGTCGTCGTTATAGGCCTGCCACAGCTTGCGCTGCTCGGCCTGCGCTTCCCGGGCCAGGGTCAGGATCTTTTGCTGGTCATCGGCGCTGAGCTTGTCCCATTTCACTTTGGAGTAGAGCAGCATTTCCGGGGTGATAAAGTGGCCGCTGAGGGTGTAGTTTTTGGCGATCGGCATGTAGTTATGGGCAATAAAGGTCGGCGGGTTGTTCTCCGCGCCGTCGATAACGCCGGTCTGCATGCCGCTGTAAACCTCGCTCACCCCCATCGCCACCGAGTTAGCCCCCATGGCTTTCAGCGTCGCCAGCGCCACCGGGCTACCCTGGACGCGGATCTTCTTGCCCTTCAGATCTTCCGGTTTGACGATGGGATCTTTGGTGATCAGGTTGCGGGTGCCGGAGTCCATCCAGCCGAGGAACACCAGCCGGGATTTGGGGTTAGCGGTGAGCTTGTCGCCGATCTGCTTACCGATATCCCCGTCGATCACCTTGTGCATGTGGTCTTCGTCACGGAAGACGTAGGGCAGCGTAAAGACTTCGATATCCGGCAGGATGGCGGCCACCGGCGCCATGGAGACGCGGATCATATCGATAGCCCCCATCTGCGCCTGCTCGATCATCTGCTTTTCATCACCCAGCACGCCCCCTGGAAAGACTTTAATCTCCAGTTTGCCGTCGGTTTGTTGTTTGAGCTTTTCGCCCATCTGCTGCACCGCCACCACGTTCGGGTAGCCTTCCGGGTGTACATCGGCGGCCTTGATGGTTTGCGCGGTCGCAGAAAGCGAGATAGCAGACAGACACAGCGCAGCCAGCAACGGCTTAAGGGTCGTTTTCATCGGGTTAACTCCAGGGTAGTGAGGGTAGTATCGAAACGTCGTTTTAGTTATACGATTAATAACTAGACTACGGCCTGGAAAGCGAGGGTGAAGCACTTCACAAAAAGCGCTAAAAAATGAAATGGTGGTTTAGATTTGTGGCAGCGGTCATGCCGGATTTGCGCCCTCTCCCCGTGGGAGAAGGTTGGGGGAGCGGTGGAAAGGGTTGAGGTGAGCGGTCATGCCGGGTTTGCTCCCTCTCCCCGTGGGAGAGGGTTGGGGTGAGGGCAACAGGCCGCACACCTCAGGCAAAGCTCAACCTTTGCGAATCAGATACCGATACGGCAGGGCACCGGTCTCCTGCGCCACCAGCTCGTGTTCCATAAAGGTGCAAAATCCGGGAATGTCCCGGGTGGTGGCAGGATCGTCAGCGATAATCAGCAGCGTTTCGCCGCTCTGCATGCCGCGCACGGTTTTGCGCACCATCATCACCGGCTCCGGACAGCGCAGGCCCTGGGCGTCAAGGGTATGGTCTGGGGTAGAAAACAGATCGCTCATCTTGGTCTCGTTCACATAAAAACGGCAGTAGTTTACGCCCCGCTCCGGGCAAAGCAAACCAGGTTAACGATTGCGCGAAAATTAGCCGTTGCAAAGCGTCGGTAAAGCAGTATCATGCGGCGGCTTTAGAATCTGCCCCATCAGGACAGATGCATATTGGGTTCCCTCACCCCAAATACACATCAAAAAGGTACAATATGGTCTCTTTTACACAATCTCAGCGCGTAAAAGCGCTGTTCTGGCTATCGCTTTTCCATCTGCTGGTGATCATCTCCAGTAACTACCTGGTGCAGCTGCCGATCTCCATTTTTGGTTTCCATACCACCTGGGGGGCGTTTAGCTTTCCGTTTATCTTCCTGGCCACCGACCTCACCGTACGTATCTTCGGCGCTCCCCTTGCCCGGCGCATTATTTTTGCGGTGATGCTCCCGGCGCTGTTCGTCTCCTACGTGATTTCATCCCTGTTTTACATGGGGAGCTGGCAGGGGTTCGGTGCGCTGGCGCACTTTAACCTGTTCGTGGCCCGTATCGCCGCCGCCAGCTTTATGGCCTATGCGCTGGGGCAGATCCTCGACGTGCACGTCTTTAATCGCCTGCGGCAGAATCACCGCTGGTGGATGGCGCCGACGGCCTCCACGCTGTTCGGTAACGTCAGCGATACCCTCGCCTTCTTCTTTATCGCCTTCTGGCGCAGCCCGGACGCCTTTATGGCGCAACACTGGATGGAAATCGCCCTGGTGGATTACACCTTTAAGGTGCTTATAAGCCTGGTCTTCTTCCTGCCGATGTACGGCGTATTGCTGAATATGTGCCTGAAAAGGCTGGCAGATAAATCTGAAATCTCCGCATTGCAGGCCGGTTAAGGGTTCCCCCGAACAGTTGTGTTAAGATGGATGAATGAGCCGTTATGGCCGTTTATCGAAAGGAAGAAGTTAATGCGCAATCTGGTTAAATATGTCGGGATTGGCCTGCTGGTTGTGGGACTGGCGGCCTGTGATAACAACGACAGCAAGACCCCCGCTCAGGCCGCGTCTGCTGAAAGCAACGCAACGGGGCAGCCGGTCAGCCTGATGGATGGCAAACTCAGTTTCTCTCTGCCGGCGGATATGACCGATCAAAGCGGTAAGCTGGGCACCCAGAGCAATAATATGCACGTCTACTCCGACGCCACCGGCCAGAAAGCGGTGATCGTTATCGTCGGGGACGACACCAGCGAAGATCTGAGCGTGCTGGCGAAGCGCCTTGAAGATCAGCAGCGTAGCCGCGACCCGCAGCTGCAGGTAGTGACCAACAAGTCCATTGAGCTGAAAGGCCAGAAGCTGCAGCAGCTGGACAGCATTATCTCCGCTAAAGGCCAGACCGCTTACTCCTCCGTGGTGCTGGGCAAGGTAGATAATAAACTGCTGACCCTGCAGATCACGCTGCCTGCTGACGATCAGCAGAAAGCGCAGACCGCCGCAGAAAACATCATCAACACCCTCGTGATTCAGTAAGTTTTCACGTGGATGAGGCCTCCGGCACCGGGGGCCTTTTTTTTAGCCGCCAGGTCAGCAGCAGCGCCACCATCACCAGCCCGGCAGCCGCCAGGTAGATAACGGGCACCCCCGCCCAGGCCATCACCAGCCCCGCCAGCGGCCCGGTTATCCCCAGCGACATGTCCATAAAGACCGTATAGGTTGCCAGCGCGGCCCCCTGATTTTGCTGCGGTACGGCCTTCACCGCCACCACGCCCAGCGCCGGGAAGACCAGCGAGAAGCCCGCCCCCGCCAGAAATACGCCGATTTTCGCCATCCAGGGCTCGCCGGCGAGGCCGGTCAGCAGCAGGCCGATAATCTCGACGCCAAAGCAGATCATCGCCACGTTTAGCCCGCCGAGCCGGTTAATGCCGTTGGGGAAGAGCAGCCGGGTACCCACAAAGGCGCAGCTAAAGAGGGTTAAGGCGAAGGCCGCGCCGTCCCAGCCCTTGGCGTCGTAGAAGAGGGTGATAAAGGTGGCGATCACGCCAAAGCCCGCTGAGGCCAGCGCCAGCGCCATTCCATAGGGCCAGACCCGGCCCAGCACCGCGCGAAACGGCATCGGCTTGCCCTTGCTCGCTTTCACCTTCGGGCGCGGCAGGGCAAATAAAATAGCCAGCAGCGCCACCGCCATAATGGTTATCGCCAGCCCCTGCAGCCCGGTATAGCGATAACAGAGCACGCCGAGGGGCGCCCCTATCGCCATCGCCCCGTAGGTGACAATCCCGTTCCAGGAGATCACCCGGCCAATATGGGCGTTCCCCACCACCCCTACGCCCCACAGCGTGGAGCCGGTGCCCGCCAGGCTCTGCCCCACCCCGAGAATAATGCGTCCCAGGCACAGCAGCGCCAGGCTTGCCGCCGGCCAGGCGCGGGTCCAGTCCGCCAGCAGATAGCTCATGCCGCTGAGAAAACAGCCGCACAGCCCCAGCACCACAATGCTTTTTGGGCCGAACAGGTCGGCGTAGCGTCCCGCATGGGGGCGGCTTAGCAGGGTGGCGAAATATTGCAGGCTGATAACCAGCCCGGCCCAGAAGGCGCTGTATCCCATCGCCTCGTGGACGTAGCCCGGCAGAACGGCGAGCGGCAGGCCGATGGTTAAGTAGCTGGCAAAATTAAAAATAACAACGGAGACAATACGCAGATTGAGGCGCAATCCGCTCAGCGCCGGTTCGGCGGCAGGTTCGGGCATCGACATCACCAGGATTTTTACAACAGTGTTTCACTATTACCACGTCGGGGTCGGAAAATCAGCAGCGACTTTAAGATTAACGGCGTCTAACGAAGCGCCCGCCGCGCACTACACTTCATAGGTTAACTACAAAAGGAATGGTTATGACACCCAACCCCACCGATAAAGCAGGACTGCATATTCTGCTTAAGCTGGCCTGCCTGGTCGTTATCCTTGCCGGCATCCACGCTGCGGCGGATATTCTCGTCCAACTTTTACTGGCCCTCTTTTTTGCTATTGTCCTCAACCCGCTGGTGACCTGGTTTCTGCGCCGCGGAGTTAAACGCCCGCTGGCCATCACCATCGTGGTGGTAGTAATGCTTATCGGCCTGACGGCGCTGTTTGGCGTGCTGGCGGCGTCGATGAATGAATTTGTGGCATTGATGCCCAAATATAATCGGGAGCTGACGCGCAAGCTGATCGACCTGCAGGAGACCTTACCCTTTATCAATTTGCACATCTCGCCCGAGCGCATGCTGCGACGCATGGATTCTGAAAAGGTGATGTCGTATGCCACCGTGCTGATGACCGGGGTCTCCGGCGCCATGGCGAGCGTGGTGCTGCTGGTGATGACCGTGGTCTTTATGCTGTTTGAGGTGCGCCATGTGCCTTATAAAATGCGCTTCGCCCTGCACAATCCGCAGATCCACATTGCCGGCCTGCACCGCGCCCTGAAGGGGGTGTCGCACTATCTGGCGTTAAAAACGCTGCTCAGCCTGTGGACCGGGGCCATCGTCTGGCTGGGTCTCACCCTACTTGACGTCCAGTTCGCGCTGATGTGGGGCGTGCTGGCATTCCTGCTGAACTATGTTCCCAATATCGGCGCGGTGCTGTCCGCCGGGCCGCCGATGATCCAGGCCTTTTTATTCAACGGCTTTTATGAGTGCGCCATGGTCGGGGTACTGTTCCTTGTCGTCCATATGGTGCTGGGAAATATCGTTGAGCCCCGCATGATGGGCCACCGGCTGGGGATGTCCACCATGGTGGTCTTCCTCTCGCTGCTGGTCTGGGGGTGGCTGCTTGGCCCGATAGGCATGCTGCTCTCGGTGCCGCTAACCAGCGTCTGTAAAATCTGGATGGAGACCACCAAAGGGGGCAGCAAACTGGCGATCCTGCTGGGCCCAGGCAGGCCCAAAAGCCGGCTGCCGGGGTAAAGCGCCTACCAGACCGGGTAGGTTTATTCCCTTTTCTCGCCCTGTAATATACGTGCCGCTTTTAATAAGGCGGCATTTTTTATGATTTATCCTTCCTGAATTACGTTAAATCAATGAAAAGCGCACGAAATTCTGAAATCCCATGCTTATTTAACGGAAATTAAAAGCGCAAAATTAGCCTGCTTTTTTTTCATGATAATATGTTTTACAACAGCGTGTTTTCAGGGAAATAATTGACCGTCTGCAAGGTTATGCAGATATGTCTGGCGCATAACAATAATATATCTGCGCGCATCAGTGGTTTAATTCGATATTATTGATACGGAGTTGTTAATGAAAAAGATCGTTAAATGGTTTGCAGCATGTGCAATTGTAGGTGCGCTGGCAGGTTGTGCGCGTACCGCCCCAATTGATCAGGTTAACGCCGTGGTCAGTGCCGGCCATACCAGCGAGCAGGTGAAAAACGCCATTCTGAAAGCCGGCCACCAGCGCGAGTGGATCATGACCGAAGCCGGTCCTGGCCTGATCAAAGGCCGCCTGCAGGCCCGCGACCACTCTGTAGAAATTAAAGTGCCCTACTCCGCGACAAGCTATTCAATTATTTATGAAAACAGCCTGAACCTGAAAGCAGGCGGCGGTAAAATTCATAAAAATTATAACCGCTGGGTTCACAACCTCGACAAAGATATTCAGCTGAATCTCTCCGCCGGTGCCGCGCTGTAATTTTTATTAAAGTCGGGCCATGCCGGCCCGATAATATTTCTTTATGCCAGTGTAAGGTTACGCCATTCATGTACGAGAAGGACTCCCTCAGCGCGCTTGATGCCATCACCGAAGCGCAACGTATCGCTTTTGCTCCGATGCTGTTTCAAACCGCGCTCTGCCTGCGTAATTCCGGGGTTCTTGCCTGGCTGGATAAACAGGGAAAACGAGGTGCGTCTCTCGACGATATTGTGGCGAACTGCTCCCTGAATGAATATGCGGTAGGCGTATTACTGGATATGGGATTAAGCGGCAGAATAATTACCCAGCGGGACGGCGTCTATTATTTAGCCAAAGTTGGCCATTTTTTACTGCACGACGCTATGACCCGGGTAAATATGGATTTCACCCAGGACGTCTGTTATCAGGGCTTATTTAATCTTGAGGCCTCCCTTAAAGAGGGCAAGCCCGCCGGATTATCCGTTTTTGGCGACTGGCCAACTATTTACCCCGCCTTATCCCAATTACCGGAGCCGGCCAAAGCGAGCTGGTTTGCTTTCGATCACTACTATTCTGATTCCGCTTTTAACGCGGCCCTGCCGCATGTATTCGCCAGCGGGCCGACAAAATTGTACGATGTAGGCGGCAATACCGGAAAGTGGGCGTTGCGTTGTTGCGAATATGATGAAAAAGTCGCGGTCACGTTGTTGGATTTACCGCAGCAAATTACACTGGCGCGGGAAAATATCGCTAATGCAGGATTATCTCATCGCATCGGCTTCCACGCTGTCGATATGCTTAGCGACGCGCCGTTGCCGGGTGAGGCCGATATCTGGTGGATGAGTCAGTTCCTCGACTGCTTCTCGCCGGAACAGATCGTCACCCTGCTTAGCAAGGTAGCCAACGCCATGAAGCCCGGCGCCAGACTGTGCATCATGGAGCTGTTCTGGGATGCGCAAAAATTTGAAGCCGCCTCCTTTAGCCTGAACGCCACCTCGCTCTATTTCACCTGTATGGCGAACGGCAACAGCCGTTTTTACAGCGTAGAGAAATTTTACCACTACCTGGAAACGGCCGGTTTCCGCGTAGAACAACGTCTGGATAATCTAGGTTTGGGTCATACCTTACTGATTTGTCAGAAAAATAAAGAATAACCAGCTGCGGCTGGTCTGACGTATTTGCGTCAGTGATTACAGGTTTATCGCGGACGCGCGTAGATGAAATTTGCACTGAACATTATTGACTGGCAGGCCAGAGCGCCAGGCCTCAGCGATGCCGCCCAGTGGCAGGCATGGTCACAGGGGTCGCTTGCCCTCGATCCTGCCGCCCCGCTGGCAAAGCTCACCGAACTGCCGATGATGACCGCCCGCCGCCTGAGCTCCGGCAGCAAGCTGGCCGTCGAGTGCGGGCTGGCGATGCTGCGCCGGCATGCCATCGATGCCGTGGTCTATACCAGCCGCCACGGCGAGCTGGAGCGTAATTACCGCATCCTGCACGCGCTGGCGACCGAACAGGCGGTCTCCCCCACCGATTTCGCCATGTCCGTGCACAATTCAGCGGTAGGCAACCTCACTATCGCCGCCAGCCAGCCGATCGTCTCCTCTTCCCTCTCCGCCGGGCTGGACACCTTCCAGCAGGGGCTGTGCGAAGTGCTGAGCCTGCTGCAGGCCGGCTACTCGCGGATCCTGCTGGTCGATTTCGACGGCGCGCTGCCGGACTTTTATCATCCGGCGCTGCCTGCCGCCATGCCCACCTGGCCCTACGCCCTGGCGCTGGTGATTGAGGCGGGGGAGGCCCTGCACTGCGCCACCCGCAGCGGCGGCAGCGGCGAAGAGCCCGCTTTGCCGCAGAGTTTGCTGTTCCTGCAGAGCTATCTGCGCCAGGAGCGCGACTTTGTCGTCCCGGGCGAGCGTCTGCTGTGGCATTGGACGCGCCCATGAGCCGCCCGCTGGCCACCATCAACCGGGCCTGGCGCCTGGCGATGACCGGATTCTGCTTCGTGCTGTTTGGTACGGGGGGATTACTGCTGTCGCTGGTGTGGTTCAACCTGCTACTGGTGGTACAGCGCGATCGCGCGAAGCGCCGCCGCCTCGCCCGCCGCAGCATTGCCGCCAGCTTCCGCTTCTTTTTAACCGTCGCCCGCCGCATCGGCGTACTTGATTACCGCATCGATAATCTCGACAGCCTGCGCCAGGAGCGCGGTTGCCTGGTGGTGGCTAACCACCCCACGCTTATCGACTACGTGATCCTCGCCTCGGTGATGCCGGAAACGGACTGCCTGGTAAAGAGCACCCTGCTGCGTAACCCCTTCGTCAGCGGCGTTATTCGCGCGGCGGATTACCTGATTAACAGCGAAGGCGGCACGCTGCTGGCCGCCAGCCAGCAACGCCTGGCCCAGGGAGATACGATACTGATCTTCCCGGAAGGTACGCGCACCCGGCCAGGGGAAGCGATAACGCTGCAGCGCGGCGCGGCAAATATCGCCGTGCGCTGCGACAGCGATCTGCGGGTGGTGCTGATCCACTGCAGCGAGCATCTGCTCGATAAAAAAAGCCGGTGGTACGACGTCCCGCCAAATAAGCCCTTTTTCACGGTTAACGTCTGTGAACGGGTTAACATCCATGATTTTTACGATGCGGCTACACAAGAACCGGCGCTGGCGGCAAGGCAGCTTAACCGGCATCTGCAGCATCGCTTAACGTCAGGTCTACACTCTTTGTCAGGAATGAATGATGCAAGCGCTCTATCTTGAAATTAAAAATCTCATTATCTCTACGCTGAACCTGGACGAGCTTACCGCTGACGATATCGACAGCGACGCGGCGCTGTTCGGCGACGGGCTGGGGCTGGACTCTATCGACGCCCTTGAGCTGGGTCTGGCAGTTAAAAACCAGTACGGCGTGGTCTTATCCGCAGAAAGCGAAGAGATGCGTCAGCACTTCTTCTCCGTTGCCACCCTGGCATCGTTCATTAATGCCCAACGCGCCTGAGATTGCCCGCCATGACAGAACAAGACACCATTTATCAGGAAGTCTCCGCGCTTCTGACCAGACTGTTTGAAATTGCCCCGGAAGAGATTACCCCGGAGGCCCGCCTGTACGAAGATCTGGAGCTGGACAGCATCGACGCCGTCGACATGATTGTCCATCTGCAGAAGAAGACCGGTAAGAAAATCAAACCCGAAACCTTTAAATCCGTGCGCACCGTTCAGGATGTGGTGGACGCGGTCGCCCAGCTGCTGCGCGAAGAGTAAAGCCGGTGCGTGGCGCTATCCCGCTCCTGACCGGGCTAATGCTGCTCGCCTGGCCTTTCCTGATAGGCTTTGGCCTGACGCATAACGGCCTGCACTGGCTGCTGCCGCTAATGGCGCTGCTGCTGCTTTTACGCCTGCGCCAGGCGCGGCAAAAGCGCGGGCCGATGCGCTACGCGATCCAGAGCGTGGCGCTGGCGGGCATTGCCCTCTGCACGGCGAGCGCGGTGCTTAAGGCCCACCAGTGGCTGTTGCTCTACCCGGTGGTGGTCAATCTGGTGATGCTGGCGGTGTTCGGCGGCTCCCTGTGGACGGCGATGCCGCTGGTGGAGCGCCTGGCGCGCCTGCGCGAGCCGAACCTGCCCCCTGAAGGGGTGCGTTATACCCGGATGGTGACCCGGGTGTGGTGCGGCTTTTTCATGGTGAACGGCAGCGTGGCGCTGTTTACCGTGCTGCACGGCGACATGCGGCTATGGACGCTGTGGAACGGCATGATTGCCTACGTGCTGATGGGTACGCTGATGGCCACCGAGTGGCTGGTGCGCCAGCGGGTAATAAAAAAAGAGAAACACAATGCATAACCCCCTTCCTCTGGGCCAGTGGCTTTCTGCGCCGCGGCCTGACGACACGCCCGTGGCCTGGCTTGACGATCGCAGCTGGACGCTGGGCGAGCTGCGCCACGACGTGGCGGCCTTAACCGCCCATCTTCAGCAGCAGGAAGGGGCGCGCTGGGCGCTGTGCTTTGAAAACAGTTATCTCTTTATCGTCGCCCTGCTGGCCGCGCTGCACGCGGGTAAAACCCCGGTGATCCCCGGCCACAGCCGCGTATCGCTGCTAAAAGAGCAGCGCGCGCTGTTCAGCGGCGTACTCAGCGATCGCCCCCTGGACGTGGCTGGCAACCTGCTGGTAAGCAGCGCCGGCTGCCGCGCCGCGGCCTGGACGCCGCTGCCGGCCATTGACGACGACCGCTATATCGAGCTCTTTACCTCCGGCTCCACCGGGGCGCCGCGGCGGATTATCAAGCCCGTCGCCTGCCTCGACCGGGAGGCGGTGATGCTGGCTGCCCGCTTTGGCGAGCGCCTGGCCGGCTGCCGCGTGGTGGCCTCGGTGGTGCCTCAGCATCTTTACGGCCTGACGTTCCGCATCTTTTTACCCATGTCGCTGGGGCTACCCCTGCATGCCGCCATGCTCTATTACGCCGAACAGCTGGCGGCGCTGCCCCACGACCATCGTTATGTTTTCATCAGCAGTCCGGCATTCCTCAAGCGCCTCGACGCCCGCCTCGCGCCGCCGCCGGTGGCGATGATCCTCTCGGCAGGCGGCGTGCTGCCGTGGGAAGAGGTAAGCGCCACCCGCCGCTGGCTGCAGATCTGGCCCGATGAAATTTACGGTAGCACCGAAACCGGGATCCTCGCCTGGCGCCATCGCGACGCGGATCCGGTCCCCTGGCTGCCATTCCCGGGGGTTCAATTCCGCCGGGAGGAGGAGGCCTGCCGGGTCACCTCGCCGCTGATCCACGAGGCGGAGGGGCTGCTGCTGGATGATATTCTGCACTTCGACGCCGACGGCCGCTTTCGCCTGGCCGGACGCCGCGGCCGGGTGGTCAAAATCGAAGAGAAACGTATTTCGCTCAACGAAATCGAACAGCGCCTGCTGGCGCTGGAGGGGATTTGCGAGGCGGCCGCGCTGCCGGTCTCCCGCGGCGGTCGTCAGGGCATCGGCGTGCTGCTGGTGCTGAGCGACGAGGCCCGCCGGCGCTGGCAACAGCAGGGCAGCAAGCGCCAGGAGTTCGCCTGGCGCCGCGCCCTGCTCCCCTGGCTCGAGCCGGTCGCCATTCCCCGCTACTGGCGCATCATCGATGAGATGCCGGTAAACAGTATGAACAAGCGTGTCTATGCCCAGTTACAGGAGTTATTTCATGAAAATCCATGAAATCGAGCGCCGCCAGCCGCAGCCCCGGCACCTTGAGATCGTCCTGCATCTCGACCCGAACCTGTTCTGGTTCCAGGGCCATTTCGCCGTCCAGCCGCTGCTGCCGGGCGTAGCGCAGCTCGACTGGGTGATGCACTACGCCACCACCCTGCTGGCGCCCGGCTACCGCTTTCACAGCATTCAGAACGTCAAGTTTCAGGCGCCGCTGCTGCCGGAGACGACGGTGACGCTGGCCCTCGAGTGGCACGCCGAGCGCCAGACGCTGAGCTTCAGCTACCGGCGCCACGACGGCGACGCGCGCCATACCGCCAGCAGCGGGAAGATTCGCCTGTGTCAGTAACTTTCCGCCCCTGCGTGCTTATCCCCTGCTATAACCACGGCGCCATGATGGCGAAGGTGCTGGCGCGGCTGGTGCCGCTCGGCCTGCCCTGCATGCTGGTGGATGACGGCAGCGAGGAGCAAACCCGCCGCACGCTCGAAGCGCTGGCGGCGCAGACTCCCGGCGTCACGCTGATCCGGCTGGCGGAAAACGCCGGCAAAGGGGCGGCGGTGCTCCGCGGGCTGGAGGAGTGCGAGCGGGCCGGCTTTACCCATGCGGTGCAGGTGGACGCCGACGGCCAGCACGCCATCGAAGATATCCCGGCGCTGCTGGCGCTGGCGGAGCGCCACCCGACGGCGCTGATCTCCGGCCAGCCCATCTACGATGACTCCATTCCCCGCTCGCGCCTCTATGGCCGCTGGATAACCCACGTCTGGGTGTGGATCGAAACCCTGTCGCTACGGCTGAAAGACAGCATGTGCGGTTTTCGCGTCTATCCCGTGGCCCCCACGCGGCGGCTGGCGCAGCGGGTCAATCTCGGCAAGCGGATGGATTTTGACACCGAAGTGATGGTCCGCCTCTACTGGCAGGGCAACACCAGCTACTTTCTGCCGACCCGGGTCACCTATCCCCACGACGGCCTCTCCCACTTCGATGCCCTGAAAGACAACGTGCGCATCTCCCTGATGCACACCCGGCTCTTCTTCGGCATGCTGCCGCGCATTCCCTCCCTGCTGTTGCGCCGGGGCGAGACCCACTGGGCGCAGCGCCAGGAGGTGAAAGGGCTGTGGGGGATGCGCCTGATGCTGCGCGTCTGGCAGCTGCTGGGCCGCCGGGCCTTTAACCTGCTGCTGTGGCCGGTAATTGCGGTCTACTGGCTTATCGCCCGCCCGGCCCGCCGGGCGTCGCAGCAGTGGATCCGCCGGGTAGAGGCGCAGCTGGCGGCACGGGATCTGCCGAAGCCGCCCCGCCTGAACAGCTTTTTCCACTTTATGCGCTTTGGCAGCGCCATGCTGGATAAGGTCGCCGGCTGGCGCGGCGAGCTTAAGCTTAACCGGGACGTGGTCTTCGCCCCCGGCGCGCGGGAGGGGCTGGATCTCAGCGCGCCGCAGGGCAAGCTGCTGCTGGCCTCCCATCTGGGCGACGTCGAAGCCTGCCGCGCCCTGGCGCAGCTGCAGGGGGGCAAAACCATCAACGCGCTGGTCTTTAGCGATAACGCCCAGCGCTTTAAGCAGATCATGGCAGAGATGGCTCCCCAGGCCGGGCTGAACCTGATCCCGGTGACCGATATCGGGCCGGAGACCGCCATCGACCTGAAGCAGCGGATCGATCGCGGCGAGTGGGTGGCGATCGTCGGCGATCGCATTGCGATCGGCCCGCAGCGCGGCGGCGACTGGCGCGTTATCTGGAGCGAGTTTATGGGCCAGCCGGCGCCTTTTCCGCAGGGCCCCTTTATCCTTGCGTCGATCCTGCGCTGCCCGGTGGCGCTGATTTTCGCCCTGCGCCAGCAGGACAAACTGCATATCTACTGCGAGCCGTTCGCCGACCCGCTGACCCTGCCGCGCGGCGAGCGCCAGCAGGCGTTGCAGCAGGCGGTGGACCGCTACGCCCGCCGCCTGGAGCACTATGCGCTGGCGTCGCCGCTCGACTGGTTTAATTTTTTCGATTTCTGGCAGCTGCCGGAATCCAAAGAGAAGGAGTAAAGGGTGCTGACCGATCCCCGCTTTACCGCCGAAGTAGAACTGACCGTACCCTTTCACGACGTCGATATGATGGGCGTGGTCTGGCACGGCAACTATTTTCGCTATTTTGAGATAGCCCGCGAGGCGCTGCTGAACCAGTTTGATTACGGCTATCGCCAGATGAAAGCCTCGGGCTACGTCTGGCCGGTGGTGGATACCCGGGTGAAATACCGCGATGTCATCACCTTTGAACAGCGGATCCGCGTGCGGGCGCAGATCGAAGAGTATGAAAACCGCCTGCGCATCGCCTATCAGATTTTCGATGCCGAAACCGGCAAGCGCACCACCACCGGCTACACCATCCAGGTGGCGGTGGAAGAGGCCAGCCGCGAAATGTGCTTCGTCAGCCCGGCTATTCTGTTTGAACGTATGGGAGTGACGCCATGAAATGGTTACCGCTGCTTGCCCTGCTGGCAAGCCCCTTCGTCAGCGCCGTGACGCTTGATGAACTGCAGCAACGCTTTACCGAACAGCCGGTCGTCCGCGCCCACTTTGACCAGACCCGCACCATTAAGGATCTGCCCCAGCCGCTGCGCTCGCAGGGCGAAATGCTGATCGCCCGGGATCGCGGCCTGCTGTGGGATCAAAAATCCCCCTTCCCGATGCTGCTGTTGCTGGACGACAGGCGGATGGTACAGGTGATTAACGGCCAGCCGCCCCAGACCATTACCGCCGACAATAATCCGCAGATGTTCCAGTTCAACCACCTGCTGCGCGCCCTGTTCCAGGCCGACCGCAAAGTGCTGGAAGAGAACTTCCGCCTTGATTTTAAGGACGCCGGCGCCGGGCGCTGGTCGCTGGTGCTGACCCCTATTACTACCCCGCTGGATAAGATCTTCGCCACCCTTGAGCTGGGCGGCGCCACCTATCTGGAGTCGATTCGCCTGAACGACAAGCAGGGCGATCGCACCGACATCCTGCTTTCCCACCATCAACTGACGCCCGCCAGCCTGACCGATGACGAACGCCAACGCTTTGCCGCACCATAAATCCCGCCGTCCGGCCCTGGCCTGGGCGGCGGTCTGCCTGGCGCTGCTGGTGATGCTGCTGGCGCTGCTGCCCGGCGCGCGCCTTAACAGCAGCGTGCTGGCGATGCTGCCGAAACAGACCCTGGGGGCAATCCCTCCGGCGCTGAACGACGGCTTTATGCAGCGTCTCGACCGCCAGCTGGTGTGGCTGGTGAGCCCCGGCACGCAGCCCGACCCGCGCGTGGCGCAGCGGTGGCTGGACCTGCTGCAGGGCTCGTCGGCGCTGCATGAGGTAAAAGGGCCAATGGACGCCGCCGGACAGCAGGCCTGGGGCGCCTTTTTCTGGCAGCACCGTAACGGCCTTATCGACGACGCCACCCGCGCCCGCCTGCAAAACGGCGGCGAGGCCCAGGCCCAGTGGATCCTCTCCCAGCTTTACTCTGCCTTCTCCGGGGTGAGCGGCAAAGAGCTGCAAAACGACCCGCTGATGCTGATGCGCGGCGCCCAGCTGGCGATGGCGCAAAATAGCCAGAAGATGCGGCTGATGGACGGCTGGCTGGTCACCAAAGACGAGGCCGGAAATTACTGGTATCTGCTGCACGGCGAGCTGGCCGGCGAGTCTTTTGACATGAATCAGACCCACCGGCTGGTCACCGGCCTGAAGGCGCTGCAGAGCCAGCTTAAGGCCGACTATCCGCAGGCGCAGCTGCTGTCCCGCGGGACGGTGTTTTACAGCGACTACGCCAGCCAGCAGGCCAAACGCGATATCTCTACCCTCGGGGTGGCGACCATTCTCGGGGTGATCCTGCTGATTGTGGCGGTGTTCCGCTCCCTGCGCCCGCTGCTGCTGTGCCTGATCTCCATCGCCGTCGGCGCGCTGGCGGGCACGGTGGTGACCCTGCTGCTGTTTGGCGAGCTGCATCTGATGACGCTGGTGATGAGCATGAGCATTATCGGTATTTCGGCGGATTACACCCTCTACTACCTGACCGAACGTATGGTGCACGGCGGGCAGGACTCCCCCTGGCAGAGCCTGGCGAAGGTGCGCACCGCCCTGCTGCTGGCCCTGCTGACCACGGTCGCGGCTTACCTGATCATGATGCTGGCCCCCTTCCCCGGCATTCGCCAGATGGCGATATTTGCCGCCGCGGGGCTGAGCGCCGCCTGCCTGACGGTGATCTTCTGGCATCCGTGGCTGTGCCGCGGGCTGCCGGTGCGCCCGGTACCGATGATGGTGCCGATGCTGCGCTGGCTGGCGGCCTGGCGGCGTAATAAAAAGCTGGCGCTGGGATTGCCGGCGGCGCTGGCGCTGGTCTCCCTGGCCGGCCTTGCGGCCCTGCGCGTGGACGACGACATCGCCCAGCTGCAGGCCCTGCCGCAGGATATTCTGGCGCAGGAAAAAACCATCACCGCCCTCACCGGCCAGAGCGTGGATCAGAAGTGGTTTGTGGTGCACGGCGCCACGGCGCAGCAGACCCTGGAGCGGCTGGAGGCCTTCACCCCGGCGCTGGCCGCGGCGCGGCAGGCGGGAAAGATTAGCGGCTACCGCACCGTTCCGCTGAACTCGCTGGCGCGCCAGGCGCGCGATCTGGCCCTGTTACACAACGCCGCCCCGGCGGTGATAAAAGTATTGCAGGGGTCCGGGCTGACCACCGTCTCCCCGGACCTGAAGGCCATGCCGGTAGCGGTAGATAAGTGGCTTGCCAGCCCTGCCAGCGAAGGCTGGCGGCTGCTGTGGCTCACCCTGCCGAACGGCGAAAGCGGCGTGCTGGTCCCGGTCGAGGGGAGCAAAAACAGCGCGGCGCTGGGGCAGCTCGCGGCCCGCCATCCGGGCGTGGTGTGGGTCGACCGCAAAGCCAGCTTCGATAGCCTGTTCGCCCTTTACCGACTGGTGTTAACCGGGCTGCTGTTTGTCGCGCTGGGGGTGATAGCCTGCGGGGCGATGCTGCGCCTCGGCTGGCGCAGGGGGCTGATCAGCCTGGTGCCGTCGGTGCTGTCGCTGGGCTGCGGCCTGGCGGTGCTTACCGCCACCGGCCATCCGGTTAACCTCTTTTCCCTGCTGGCGCTGGTGCTGGTGCTGGGGATTGGCATTAACTACACCCTGTTCTTCAGCAATCCGCGCGGCACCCCGCTCACCTCCATGCTGGCGATTACGCTGGCGATGATGACAACCTTACTGACCCTCGGCATGCTGGTCTTTAGCGCCACCCAGGCCATAAGCAGCTTTGGCATTGTGCTGGTAAGCGGTATTTTCACCGCCTTCCTGCTGGCCCCGCTGGCGATGCCTGCTAAAAGAGAGAGAAAACGATGATGAGCTGTTTTTGCCGCGCCGCCGTTCTGGCCGCCGCGCTGCTGCTGGCGGGCTGTAGCCACAGCGTGCAGGACGCGGGCGGGGCGCGCCCCCAGGCCTGGCTGCAGCCGGGCACTAAAGTAACCCTGCCCGCGCCGGGCATTACCCCGGCGGTTAACTCTCAGCAGCTGCTGACCGGCACCTTTAACGGCCAGAGCCAGTCGCTGCTGGTGATGCTCAACGCCGATGCGCATAAAATCACCCTTGCCGGGCTCTCGTCGGTAGGTATTCGCCTGTTCCTCGCCACCTATGATGAGAAAGGCATTCACACCGAGCAGTCGATCGTGGTGCCGCAGCTGCCTCCCGCCAGCCAGGTGCTGGCGGACGTGATGCTCAGCCACTGGCCGATTAGCGCCTGGCAGCCCCAGCTGCCGAAGGGCTGGACGTTACGGGACAAGGGCGATCGCCGCGAGCTACGTAATGCTGATGGCAAGCTGGTGACGGAGATCGTCTACCTGCAGCGCAAGGGCAAGCGCGAGCCCATCAGCATTGAGCAGCACGTGTTTAAGTACCACATCACCATTCAATATCTGGGTGACTGAGATGATCTATATTTCTGCCGTTGGCATGGTTAACGCCCTGGGCAACGCCCCGGACGAGATTGCCGCCAACCTGACGCGCGGGTTTGCCCCCGGCATGCACAGCCGCCCCGGCTGGCTGCAGGGGCAGGACGCGGTGCTCGGCGGCGTGGAGGGTGAGCTGCCCGCCATTCCGGACGACTTCGCCGCCCACCGCACCCGTAATAACCAGCTGCTGCTGGCGGCGCTGGCGCAGATCCGGCCCGCCGTGGACGAGGCGATTGCCCGCGCGGGCCGCGATCGGGTGGCGGTGATCCTCGGCACCAGCACCTCCGGGCTGGACGAGGGGGACGAACATGTTCGCCTCTCCCTGCGCGGCGAAGCCAGCCCGCACTGGCGCTATCCGCAGCAGGAGCTGGGGGATCCCTCCCGCTTTCTCGCCGGCTGGCTGGGGCTGGAAGGCCCGGCCTACACCATTTCCACCGCCTGCTCCTCCAGCGCCAGGGCGATGATTAGCGGCCGCCGCCTGATTGAAGCCGGGCTGGTGGATATCGCCATCGTCGGCGGGGCCGATACCCTGAGCCGCATGCCGGTGAACGGCTTTAACAGCCTGGAGTCGTTTTCTGCCACCCTGTGCGAGCCCTTTGGCGCCGATCGCCGGGGCATCACCATTGGCGAAGCCGCCGCGCTGATGGTGCTTACCCGCGAGCCGCAGCCGGTGGCGCTGCTGGGCACCGGCGAATCGAGCGATGCGTACCATATCTCCGCCCCGCACCCGCAGGGGGAAGGGGCAATCCGCGCCATTAACCAGGCGCTGAGCGATGCCGGGCTGACCGCCGCGGACGTGGGCTATATCAACCTTCACGGCACCGCCACTCCGCTAAACGACAGGATCGAGTCGCAGGTGGTGCACGACCTCTTTGGCAGCGCGGTGCCGTGCAGCTCAACCAAGCATCTGACCGGCCACACCCTGGGGGCGGCGGGCATTACCGAGGCCGCCCTCAGCTGGCTGATCCTCACCCGCGGCCTGCCGCTGCCGGCGCAGGATTTTAGCCGCTACGCGCCGGATCTGACCCTGCCGCCCTGCGGGGTGCTGCACCAGCCGGTCGCGCTGGAAAAAGCGGTGATTTTATCTAATTCGTTCGCGTTTGGCGGCAATAACGCCAGCATCCTGCTGGGGAGAGTGTCATGAGTTATCTGTTACCGGTGGAGTACCTGCCCCACGACGCCCCTATGCTGCTGCTGGCGTCGGTGGAGGAGGTGACCGACGAGTCCGCCGTCTGCCGCGTGGCGGTCGACAATCGGGGGGTGCTCGCCCCCTTCCTTAACGCCGAAGGCGCGCTGCCGGGCTGGTACGCGCTGGAGCTGATGGCCCAGACGGTTGGCGTCTGGTCCGGCTGGCACCGCCGCGAGCAGGGGCAGAGCGCCATCTCGCTCGGCATGGTGCTGGGCGCCCGCGAGCTGGTGTGCGCCGCCGGGGAGTTCGCCGCCGGCAGCGAGCTGACGATTAGCGTCAAGCTGCTGATGCAGGATGAGCGTTTCGGCAGCTTTGAGTGCAGCATCGCCTGCGGCGAGCAGACGCTGGCCACCGGCCGGGTCAATACCTTCCAGCCCACGCCGGAAGAGTTAACAGCGCTTTTTAATCAGGGAGCACGCGCATGAGTCGTTCCGTTCTGGTCACCGGCGCCAGCAAAGGCATTGGCCGGGCTATCGCCATTCAGCTTGCCGCCGACGGCTTTACCGTCGGCGTCCATTATCACCGCGACGCCGCCGGGGCGCAGCAGACGCTGGACGCCATTCAGCAGGCGGGGGGCGCCGGGCGCCTGCTCTCCTTTGACGTGGGCAACCGCGAGCAGTGCCGGGAGGTGCTGGAGCAGGAGATCGACACCTTCGGCGCCTGGTACGGCGTGGTCAGCAACGCCGGCATCACCCGCGACGGCGCCTTCCCGGCCCTCAGCGAGGATGACTGGGATAGCGTTATCCACACCAACCTCGACAGCTTTTACAACGTGATCCACCCCTGCATCATGCCGATGATCGGCACCCGCCAGGGCGGGCGCATCATCACCCTGTCGTCCGTCTCCGGCGTGATGGGCAACCGCGGCCAGGTGAACTACAGCGCGGCTAAGGCGGGAATTATTGGCGCCACCAAGGCGCTGGCCATTGAGCTGGCGAAGCGCAAAATCACCGTCAACTGCATCGCGCCGGGGCTGATTGATACCGGGATGATTGAGATGGAAGAGAGCGCCCTGAAAGAGGCGATGGCGATTATCCCGATGAAGCGCATGGGCCAGGCGCAAGAGGTCGCCGGGCTGGCCAGCTACCTGATGTCAGACGTTGCGGGCTACGTTACCCGCCAGGTTATTTCCATTAACGGAGGGATGCTATGACGCGTCGCGTGGTTATTACGGGCATGGGCGGCGTCACCGCCTTTGGCGAAAGCTGGCAGGCGGTCTCTGCCCGCCTGCTGGCATACGAAAATGCGGTGCGTAAAATGCCCGAGTGGCAGGTTTACGATGGCCTGCACACCCTGCTGGGCGCCCCCATCGATAACTTTACCCTGCCGGAGCACTACACCCGCAAGCGCATCCGCTCCATGGGCCGGGTGTCGCTGATGTCGACCCGCGCCACCGAGCTGGCGCTGGAGCAGGCGGGGCTGCTGAACGATCCGGTTTTAACCCAGGGCGAAACCGGTATTGCCTACGGCTCCTCGACCGGCAGCACCGGCCCGGTGAGCGAGTTCGCCACCATGCTCACCGAAAAGCACACCAATAACATCACCGGCACCACCTACGTGCAGATGATGCCCCACACCACGGCGGTGAATACCGGGCTGTTCTTCGGCCTGCGCGGGCGGGTGATCCCCACCTCCAGCGCCTGCACCTCCGGCAGCCAGGCCATTGGCTACGCCTGGGAGGCGATCCGTCACGGCTACCAGACGGTGATGGTGGCGGGCGGTGCCGAAGAGCTCTGCCCCTCGGAGGCGGCGGTGTTCGACACCCTCTTTGCCACCAGCCAGCGCAACGATGCGCCAAAAACCACCCCCTCGCCCTTCGATACGGCGCGGGATGGCCTGGTGATCGGCGAAGGGGCCGGCACCCTGATTCTGGAGGAGCTGGAGCACGCCAAAGCCCGCGGGGCGACTATTTATGGTGAAATCGTCGGCTTCGCTACCAACTGCGATGCGGCCCATATTACCCAGCCGCAGAAAGAGACCATGCAGATCTGCATGGAACAGGCCCTGAAGATAGCGGGCCTTAGCCCGCTGGATATGGGCTATATCTCGGCGCACGGTACCGCCACCGATCGGGGTGATATCGCCGAAAGCCAGGCCACGGCCGCTATCTACGGCGATAACGTGCCGATCTCCTCATTAAAGAGCTATTTCGGCCATACGCTGGGCGCCTGCGGCGCGCTGGAGGCATGGATGAGCCTGCAGATGATGCGCGAAGGCTGGTTCGCCCCGACGCTCAATTTAAGACAACCGGATGAGCAATGCGGCGCATTAGATTATATTATGGGGGAAGCCCGTCACATTGATTGCGAGTATCTGCAAAGCAATAACTTTGCCTTTGGCGGCATCAATACCTCTCTTATCATCAAACGCTGGGCTTAACCTATGTACCAGTTTTTACTGGGAAAGATCCCCACTCTGTGCGCTGACCCGCTGGCGTCAACGCTGGCAGACCAGGCGCCGCAGGGCGCCCGCTACGCCTCCTGGCTGGCGGGCAGAACGCTGCTCGCCCGGGCGCTGTCCCCTTCACCCCTGCCGGAGATTATCTTTGGCGAACAGGGTAAGCCGGCGTTTATCGATGACCAGCCCTTCTGGTTTAACCTGAGCCATAGCGGCGATGATATTGCGCTGTTGCTGAGCGACGAGGGGGAAGTGGGCTGCGACATCGAAGTGATTCGCCCGCGGGATAACTGGCAGTCGCTGGCCAACGCGGTCTTTAGCACAAACGAGCATCGGGAGCTGGAACGCGAAGCGCCAGAAGACAAGCTAGCTGCCTTCTGGCGTATCTGGACACGAAAAGAAGCGATGGTGAAGCAGCGCGGCGGCAGCGCCTGGCAGATTGTCAGCATTGATAGCACGCTGCACGCCTCGCTTAACGTCAGCCACTGCCGGTTCGGCGAGCTGAGCCTTGCGGTCTGCACCCCGACGCGCTTCACCCTGCATGACGGCGCGGTGCAGTTGGTATAAACCGCGTTATTTCAGGTTGTTCGGGAAATCGGCCGGCAGCTCGCTGGCCGCACAGGCAATCACCTCATCGTTATTCGCCCCGCAGTCGCGTACGAAGGTAATGGTGGCGAACTCGTCAATCACCTCGGTCGGGTAAGCCGGGCCGGCTTCGCGGTAAGACTCCATCAGCGGAATATGGTCGTTCTGGAAGCAGACGGTTTTTTCCGGATTGTTCATCACCCAGCGCGGGAAGAAGATGGTGCCGTGGAACAGCATGTCGCCGAGGTTCGCAATCAGGCTGACGTCGGTCCCGGTCGGCTCGGTCCAGGAAATTTTATAGATGTTCTCACCCACGCGGACGATGTACGCGTGCTGGTCTTTCACCCAACGATTACCCACGATGCCGCTGTGAATGCGGTAGTCGAGGGTAGATTCGTTTTTCACGTAGATTTCATAGTTCCAGCCGTTGTCGTAGGTATAAACCAGATGTTTACCAACAAATCCGCTCAGGTCATTTTTATCGAAGGTGCTCATAAAATATCTCCTTTGTTTTGATGCGTTGATCTTACGCCAGCAAAAAATGGATGAATAACGCTATGATTTAATCAAATTCATTCAAAATTTAGATAAGTCATGCATAAAACCACCCTCGAACAGTGGGCGCTTCTCGAAAGCGTAGTGGAATACGGCAGCTTCGCCCGCGCTGCCGAAGAGACGCACCGCAGCCAGTCCTCCGTCAGCTATAACCTGGCCCTGCTGCAGGAGCGGTTAGGCGTCGCCCTGCTGGCGCCCGAGGGGCGCCGCGCGGTGCTGACCCCGGAAGGCGAGCTGCTGCTAAAGCAGGTGAAACCGCTGCTGAAAGCCTTTACCTGGCTGGAGGCCCGCGCCACCACGCTGCGCAACGGAATGCGCACCCGGCTGGATCTGGTGGTGGACAGCATCTTTCCCCGCCGCCGCCTGTTTGCCATTCTGCGCCAGTTCCAGCACCGCTATCCGCAGACCCAGGTCCGGCTGACGGAGGTGCTGGAAAACTCAGGGGAAGCGCTGGCGCAAAGCGAAGCCGACGTGATGGTGCTGACCCGCCGCCAGGACGTCACCGGGCGCGGCGAGTGGCTGATGAATATCGATTTTGTCGCCGTCGCCCACCGGGATCACCCGCTCTTTACCCTTGAGGGCCCGCTCAACGACGAAATGCTGCGCCCCTGGCCGCTGATTCATATTGCCGACCAGCAGAACGCAGCCCCGCCGGGGGGCGAGTCCTGGACCTTCTCCACCATCGACGCCGCGATTGACGCGGTGATGTACCAGGTGGGGTACGGCTGGCTGCCCGAGGAGCGGATCCAGCAGGCGCTGGAGACGGGCGAGCTAAAAGTGCTGCCCCTGAGCCACGGAACGCGCCGCGCCACGCCGCTGCATCTGATCGTCAAACGTACCCTCGCCCCGCTCGACGAACAGGTAGAAACCCTGCTTGAGCTTTTCAGCCAGCCGCCACAAAGCTGAACTGCTACGCTTAACGGTCTCAAGCCTGAATACGACAAGGAGCACAGCATGAAAATCGATCTGACGGGAAAAGTGGCGCTGGTCACCGCCTCAACCGGCGGGATAGGCTTTGCCATCGCCCGAGGCCTGGCGGAGAGCGGCGCCGAGGTGATTATTAACGGACGCAGCAACGAGTCGGTTAACCAGGGTATCCAGCAGCTCCAGCAGGTGGTGCCGGGCGTACAGGTGCGGGCGGCGGTGGCCGATCTCAGCCTGCCGGAAGGGATCGATGCGGTGCTGCGCGCCGCGCCTAAGGTCGATATCCTGGTGAATAACGCCGGGATCTACGGCCCGAAAGATTTCTACGCCACCGACGACGACACCTGGAATACCTACTGGCAGACCAACGTGATGTCCGGCGTGCGCCTGTCGCGCGCCCTGCTGCCCGGCATGGTGCAGAAAGGCTGGGGCCGGGTGGTATTTATCTCTTCCGAATCGGCGCGCAATATTCCGGCGGACATGATCCACTACGGGGTCACCAAAACGGCGCAGCTATCGCTGGCGCGAGGGCTGGCAAAATTCGTGGCCGGCAGCGGCGTCACGGTAAACAGCGTGCTGCCCGGCCCTACCCTCTCCGACGGCTTTGCCGGGATGATGAAAGATGAGATGCAGAGGACCGGCAAATCCCTGGAGACGCTGGGCAAAGAGTTCGTAATGGCGCACCGCCCGGCCTCGGTGATCCAGCGCGCGGCCACCGTTGAGGAGGTGGCGAACATGGTGGTCTATGTCTGTTCGCAGCAGGCATCCGCCACCTCCGGCGCGGCGCTGCGCGTTGACGGCGGCGTGGTGGACGACATCCTCTGAAGAAAAATCGCCCGCCGGTTTAGGGAATATGCGCTTAACGCAGTAAACTGGTGGGCAGAATCTCTTTTTCAGCTAAGACGTAGTTATGACCAATATGATTGCCGACGAAACGGTATCCAAATCCAGGGTGCTCTCCGTCTTCGACTTTGACGGGACCCTGACCCATCACGACAGCTTTATCCCCTTCCTGCGCTTTGCCTTTGGCAAACGCTACTTCGCGGGCAGGCTGGTGCGGATGGCGCTGCCCACCCTGCACTGCGTGCGCCGCAAGCTAACGCGCGATGAGCTGAAAGAGGTGCTAATCAGAACCTTTCTGACGGGCGTGGACGAGCACTGGCTACGCCAGCAGGCGGAAGCCTTTTGCGAAAAATACTGGAACAAGCTAATGCGCCCGCAGGGGGTGCTGGCGGTAGCGGCTGAAGTGAACTCCGGCGCGGAGGTGACTATCTGCTCCGCCTCGCCGGCGCTTGTGCTACAGCCCTGGGCCGATAAGCTTGGCATCAAGCTGATTGGTACCCAGCTGGAGGTGAAGGACGGCAAGCTGACCGGGCGCATCACCGGCCATAACTGCCGCTGTGCCCAGAAGGTTGCCCGGCTGGAGAAGGTGTATGGCGATCTCAGCGCATACCATCTGCGCGCCTGGGGCGATACCCGCGGCGACCACGAACTGCTGGCGGCGGCGCAGGATGCGCACTGGCGCCACTTCCATCCGCCGCGCGCGCGCCGGAACTCGCCCATCAAACGTTAAGGGTGCCTGACGCCCGCGCATAAAAAACGGCAACCGAGGTTGCCGTTTTGCGTTTAGCTGGCCTCTTTTTTGCCGGGGAAGAGCAGGCTGGCCACAATTCCCGCCGCCAGCACGCCCAGCACCACAAACAGGCTGGCGGTGGGGCCGATGCCGTAGCCGTGGTGCCAGAAGTGGTCGGTCGCGTTCAGGCCCAGCTTAAAGGCCACGAAGAACAGCAGCAGCACGACCGCTTTCTCAAGATGCACCAGGTACTGTTTTAACGCTTCCAGCACGAAGTAGAGGGTACGCAGGCCAAGGATCGCGAACATCATGGCGCTATAGATGATCAGCGGCTCGCGGCTGACGGCGATAATCGCCGGCACCGAGTCAAAGGCGAACATCACGTCGGAGAGCTCAACCACCGCCACGCAGAGCAGCAGCGGCGTGGCGTAGCGCTTTGCTTTCTTCCCCCGGCCTACCATCACGTCCTTGTTTTCCGGTTTTTCCAGCTCCGCATCCACCTCTTTCTGGCTGAGGGTAAAGGCGTGGCCGCTGATTTTTGGCCAGACGGGATAGAAGCGTTTTACCAGGCGGTACGCCAGATGCTGGGAGTAATCTTCGATCTCATCCTGCTCCTGGCCGCGCTTCAGCATCATGATTGCCGTCCAGGCGACAATCACCGCGAAGAGCACCTCAACGTAAGGCCCGAGGCTCAGCAGGCTGGTGCCGATAGCCACGAAGATCCCGCGGAAGACGATAGCGCCAATAACACCCCAGTAGAGCACCCGGTGACGGTACCTGTCCGGCACGCCGAACCAGGCGAAAATCGCCATCATCACAAACAGGTTATCGACGGAGAGTACCTCTTCCAGCGCATAGCCGGTGAGGAACAGGCTCGCCACCTCCGCGCCGTGGTGCACATATAAAAAGCCCGCAAAGGCCATCGCGGTCATTACCCAGAAGATGGACCACATCGACGCGCTTTTAAGCGAAATCGGTTTGTTATGACGGTGCATAAAGAGGTCGATAAACATCGCCCCCACGGCCATCACGACAAAAACAACAACGGTTTCCGTGGGGAAACCGAGATGAGCAGAAGCCATATACAACCCTTTTAGAAGACCAGACACATACCATGCAAAAAAAAGAAAAGGGCGGACGTTTGGCCGTCTCTGTACCCTTAATGAAACAAAATTCCCGCTCGGGGGCGGGAATTCTATTTTATCTCACAACATGGCGTCTGGCAGGTTTTACTTTTCCGCCAGCGCCTGCGCGCAGGCCCAGCCGCTGGCCCACGCCCACTGGAAGTTATAGCCCCCCAGCCAGCCGGTCACGTCCATCACTTCGCCGATAAAATAGAGCCCTGGCACCTTGCGCGCCTCCATCGTCCGGGAGGAGAGTTCATGGGTATCCACGCCGCCGAGGGTCACCTCCGCGGTGCGATAGCCTTCGGTGCCGTTAGGCTGTACGCGCCAGCCGGTGAGCGTCTCGATAAGGGCCTGCTGGTCGCGGCCGTTCAGCTGTTTTAGCGTCACATCCGGGATCTGCCCGAGCGTAATCAGGCACTCCACCAGCCGTTTTGGCAGCTGCATGGCGAGGGTATTTTTCAGGCTCTGGTTAGGGTGCGCCTCGCGCTGCGCGTTGAGGAAGCTCTCCGCATCGCAGTCGGGCATTAAATTCACCGTCACGAACTCGCCGGGCTGCCAGTAGCTGGAGATTTGCAGCACCGCCGGTCCGGAGAGGCCGCGGTGGGTAAAGAGCAGATTCTCGCGGAACAGGGTGCCGTCTTCGGCGGTGATTACCGACGGCACCGAGACGCCGGAAAGGGTTTGTAACTGCTCAAGCAAAGGCTTATGCAGGGTAAAGGGCACCAGCCCCGCGCGGGTAGGCAGCACCTTCAGGCCAAACTGCTCGGCAATCTTATAGCCAAAGGGCGTGGCCCCCAGCCCCGGCATCGACAGGCCGCCGCTGGCGATCACCAGGCTTTCGGCGCTCACCGTGTCACCGTTCAGCTGCAGGGTATACCCCGTTTCGTCGCGGCTGACTTCCAGCACTTCGGTGCGCAAGCGCAGGGTAACGTCCCCTTTTTCGCACTCGCTGAGCAATAAATCAACAATCTGCTGGGCGGATTCATCGCAAAAAAGCTGGCCGAGGGTTTTCTCATGCCAGGCGATATTATGTTTACCTACAAGGTCGATAAAGTCCCACTGGGTGTAGCGCGCCAGGGCAGACTTACAAAAATGGCGGTTCTGGCTCAGATAGGCTGCCGGCTCGACATAAAGATTAGTAAAGTTACAGCGCCCGCCGCCGGACATCAGGATTTTACGTCCTGGCTTTTTGCCATTATCCAGCAGCAATATGCGGCGCCCCGCCTGTCCGGCCATTGCCGCACAGAACATTCCCGCCGCACCGGCACCAATAATGATGGCATCAAACCTTTCCACGTCTAAATCCTCTTGTTTTACAGGGCGCGAATTGTAAAGTTTCGTCGGTGGCCCTACCAGCGCAAATATGCTGATTTATATTTATTTAATTGAAATGTAATAAATAATTGTTTTGTTGCTACGCTTAATTCAGTCAGGAAATCAAAAAAAGTCTATATTTCGCTTTGCCCGTTGCGCATTTGTCCTGGATAATGCGCCGCGTTCATGTCCTCAAGATGGCGTAACATCCTATGCTACATTTGTTTGCTGGCCTGGATCTGCATACCGGGCTTTTATTATTGCTTGCTCTGGCATTTGTTTTGTTTTACGAAGCGATTAACGGCTTCCATGACACGGCGAACGCAGTAGCAACCGTTATCTACACACGTGCTATGCGCTCGCAGGTTGCGGTTGTCATGGCTGCAGTAGCTAACTTCTTCGGCGTTCTGCTTGGAGGTCTGAGTGTAGCCTACGCGATCGTGCATATGCTGCCAACGGATCTGCTGCTAAACGTCAGCTCCGGCCATGGCCTCGCTATGGTGTTCTCCCTGCTGTTTGCCGCCATTATCTGGAACCTCGGTACCTGGTATTTCGGCCTGCCGGCATCCAGTTCACATACGCTGATCGGCGCTATTATCGGTATTGGTTTAACCAATGCGCTGATGACCGGCACCTCGGTGGTGGACGCGCTGAATATCCCGAAAGTTGTCGGTATTTTCGGCTCCCTGATTATCTCTCCGATCGTTGGTCTGGTCGTTGCGGGCGGGTTGATTTTCCTGCTGCGTCGCTACTGGAGCGGCACCAAAAAACGTGCCCGTATCCACCTGACGCCGGCCGAGCGTGAAAAGAAAGACGGCAAGAAAAAGCCGCCGTTCTGGACCCGGATCGCCCTGATCATCTCGGCTATCGGCGTGGCCTTCTCGCACGGCGCTAACGATGGGCAGAAAGGTATTGGTCTGGTCATGCTGGTGCTGATCGGCGTGGCACCGGCGGGCTTTGTGGTCAATATGAATGCCTCCGGCTACGAAATCACCCGTACCCGCGATGCCGTCAATAACGTGGAGACTTTCTTCCAGCAACGTCCTGACCTGCTGAAGAAAGCGACCGGCGTGGATCAGCTGATTCCATCTCCGGACGCGGGCGCCACTACCGCACCGGGCGAGTTCCACTGCCATCCGGCCAACGCGATTAACGCGCTGGAGCGTGCTAAACGCATGCTGACGGATATCGAAAGCTACGACAAACTCTCCGTCGAGCAACGTGGGCAGCTGCGCCGCATTATGCTGTGCATCTCCGACGTGACCGATAAAGTGGGTAAACTGCCTGAAGTGAATGCGGACGACCAGCGTCTGCTGAAGAAACTGAAAGGCGACATGCTGAATACCATCGAGTACGCGCCAATCTGGATCATCATGGCCGTGGCGCTGGCGCTCGGTGTCGGTACGATGATCGGCTGGCGTCGCGTGGCGACCACCATCGGTGAGAAGATCGGTAAAAGAGGCATGACCTACGCACAGGGCATGTCCGCCCAGATGACGGCGGCGGTCTCTATCGGTCTGGCAAGCTATACCGGTATGCCGGTCTCCACCACCCACGTACTGTCTTCGTCCGTGGCGGGTACCATGATTGTTGACGGCGGTGGTCTGCAGCGCAAAACCGTTACCAACATTCTGATGGCCTGGGTGTTTACCCTTCCGGCCTCCATTCTGCTCTCCGGCGGTCTGTACTGGATCTCTCTGCAGTTCCTTTAATCGCAGACAGGGACAAAAAAAGCGGGTCAGGAAACTGACCCGCTTTTTTTATACTCAGTGCCAAATCATCAGCGCAATCATGCTTACCACCACCAGCCCACAGAGGGCGCTGGTAAGAATGAACTGGCGGCGCAGACGCTCACAGCGGCGGATAAATTCGTCGTCATGATGATCGCGATAACGCTGGTAGTAGATATATCCCACCAGACGCATCTGCTTGCTGGGCTGTCCATGCGAGGTGAAGAAGCCTCCACCGTCCACGTACTGATAAAGCAGTGGATCGCAACCACGAAGAACCACCAGTAGCGCGCGTAATGATGAGAAGTAGCGCGCCATATTCACTATGCAAACCACACATAACGCCCAAAACAATGCGACGGTGCTAATCATATCTCCTCCCCGGCGACACGCCCACGAAGCAACGCTCCGGGACTACCGCTCCCCGATACCCTGACAGACGCTCAGTGAAAGAGTGACTCGAAAACCGATCGGCTTCACATTTTACGATCCGAACGGCTTATTCAATAGTGTAGGAGATCCGTTAATTTTTTTGCCACAAGCTTAATCGTTATCAACACCAATGCTTGAAAAATTTGTCCAACTGGGCCGTAATGGAAACAGGTATACGACTGCTGCACGCAATGGTCATCGAAAACTTAAGGAAGGAGTAACACTATGGCTTACAAACACATTCTCATCGCGGTAGATCTCTCCCCGGAGAGCAAAGTGCTGGTCGATAAAGCGGTCTCTATGGCACGCCCGTATAATGCGAAAGTTTCCCTGATTCACGTTGACGTTAATTACTCCGATCTCTATACCGGCCTCATCGATGTAAACCTCGGAGATATGCAGAAGCGCATCTCTGAAGAGACCCACCACGCGCTGACCGAGCTCTCTACCAACGCCGGCTACCCGATCACCGAGACCCTGAGCGGCAGCGGCGACCTGGGCCAGGTGCTGGTAGACGCGATTAAGAAATACGATATGGATCTGGTGGTTTGCGGTCATCACCAGGACTTCTGGAGCAAGCTGATGTCCTCTGCCCGCCAGCTAATCAACACCGTTCACGTTGATATGCTGATTGTTCCACTGCGCGACGAAGAAGACGAGTAAGTAATTTAACCCCTCACCCCAACCCCTCTCCCCAAAGGGGCGAGGGTCTCGAACGGTTCCCTCTCCCCTCCGGGGAGAGGGCTAGGGTGAGGGGCTCAAGCAGCACAACTATTCCGGCGTTCCCGCATACATATCAAACCGGTGCCCTTTGGTCACCACCGCGTTAGCGGTCGCCACCTCCGCCAGCGGCGGGGCATAGTCCGGGCGCTTCACCACCACCCGCTTTGTCGCCAGCAGGCGAGCAGGCGCCAGCAGCCCGTCCGCATCCAGATCCGGCCCCACCAGCGACTGAAACACCCGCATCTCTTTTTTCACCAGCGCGCTTTTCTGCTTATGCGGGAACATGGGATCGAGATAGACCACCTGCGGGCGCGGGGTAATATCCGTTAACGCCGTCAGGCTGGAAGCGTGGATCAGCTGCAGCCGCTCCTGCAGCCAGCCGCCGATTTCCGGGTCCGCATAGCCGCGCCGCAGCCCGTCATCGAGCAGCGCCGCCACCACCGGATTGCGCTCCAGCATCCGCACGCGACAGCCAACGGAGGCCAGCACAAAGGCATCGCGCCCAAGCCCCGCCGTGGCATCCACCACGTCCGGCAGATAGCTGCCTTTGATTCCCACCGCTTTCGCCACCGCCTCACCGCGCCCGCCGCCAAACTTGCGCCGGTGCGCCATGGCACCGCTAACGAAGTCGACAAAAATCCCGCCGAGCTTCGGCTCATCGCGTTTACGCAGTTCCAGATGCGCGGTCGTCATCACCAGCGCCATCGGGTTGTCTTCATCCTGTTCCAGCCCCCAGCGGGCCGCCAGAACAGATAAGGCGCCGTCTCCGGCGCCCGTTTCATCTACTAAGCAGATCTTCACGACTTAACTAACCCTTGATGCCGTAATGCTCAAGCATGGCATCCAGCTGCGGCTCGCGGCCGCGGAAGCGCTTGAACAGCTCCATCGGCTCTTCGGATCCGCCGCGGGTCAGGATGTTATCGAGGAACGACTGCCCGGTCTCGCGGTTGAAGATCCCCTCCTCCTCAAAGCGGGAGTAGGCGTCCGCCGCCAGCACGTCGGCCCACAGATAGCTGTAGTAGCCCGCCGCGTAGCCGCCGGCAAAGATGTGGCTGAAGGCGTGCGGGAAGCGGCCCCAGGCCGGACCCGGGATAAGCGCAACCTGCTTTTTGATCTCGGCCAGGGTCTCGAGGACCTTCGCCCCCTGCTCCGGGCTGAACTCGGCGTGCAGGCGGAAATCGAACAGGCCGAACTCCAGCTGGCGCAGGATGAACATCGCCGCCTGGTAGTTTTTCGCCGCCAGCATTTTATCCAGCAGCTCGGTCGGCAGCGGTTCGCCGGTCTCGTAGTGGCCGGAGATAAAGGCCAGCGCCTCCGGCTCCCAGCACCAGTTTTCCATAAACTGGCTCGGCAGCTCGACCGCATCCCACGGCACGCCGCTGATACCGGCCACCCCTGGGGTTTCGATGCGGGTCAGCATATGGTGCAGACCGTGGCCGAACTCGTGGAACAGGGTGATCACTTCGTCGTGGGTAAAGAGCGCCGGCTTGCCGTTCACCGGACGGTTAAAGTTACAGGTCAGGTAGGCCACCGGCTTCTGCAGGGAGCCGTCCGCTTTACGCATTTGGCCCACGCAGTCGTCCATCCAGGCGCCGCCGCGCTTGTTTTCACGCGCGTAGAGATCCAGATAGAAGCTCCCGCGCAGTTCGTTCTGCTCGTCGTACAGCTCAAAGAAGCGCACGTCCGGATGCCAGACGTCGATATCGGTACGCTCTTTGGCGGTGATGCCGTAGATGCGCTTAACCACTTCAAACAGGCCGTTAACGGCTTTGTTCTCCGGGAAGTAAGGGCGCAGCTGCTCGTCGCTAATGCTGTAAAGATGCTGCTTCTGCTTTTCGCTGTAGTAGGCAATGTCCCACGGCTGCAGCTCATCCACGCCGAACTCCGCTTTGGCGAAGGCGCGCAGCTGGGCCAGCTCTTTTTCACCCTGCGGACGGGCGCGTTTCGCCAGATCGGTCAGGAAGTCGAGCACCTGCTGCGGGTTCTCGGCCATTTTGGTGGCGAGGGATTTCCAGGCGTAGCTTTCAAAGCCCAGCAGCTGGGCCAGCTCGTGGCGCAGGGCGAGGATTTCCGCCATCACCGGGCTGTTGTCCCATTTGCCCGCATTCGGACCCTGGTCAGAGGCGCGGGTGCTGTAGGCGCGGTACATCTCTTCGCGCAGGGCCTGGTTGTCGCAGTAGGTCATCACCGGCAGGTAGCTCGGGATATCCAGCGTTAACAGGTAGCCTTCCTGCTCTTTGGCCTCGGCCTGGGCTTTCGCCGCCGCCAGGGCGCTTTCCGGCATGCCCGCCAGCTCGGCTTCGTCGGTAATCAGCTTGCTCCAGCCCATGGTGGCGTCGAGCACGTTGTTGCTGTACTGGTTGCCAAGCTCGGAGAGACGCGCGGCGATTTCGCCATAGCGGGTCTGCTTCTCTTTCGGCAGGCCGATACCGGAGAGCTCAAAGTCACGCAGGGCGTTATCCACCGATTTTTTCTGCGCGGTATCGAGCGACGCATAGCGATCGCCGTCGCGCAGGTCGCGGTAAGCGTTGTACAGTCCTTCATGCTGGCCGACCCAGGTGCTGTACTCGGAGAGCAGCGGCAGGGTCTGTTCGTAGGCTTCACGCAGCTCCGGGCTGTTTTTCACCGAGTTCAGGTGGCTTACCGGCGAAAAAATACGCCCCAGCACGTCATCCACTTCCGCCAGCGGCTGGCACAGGTTCTCCCAGGTATAGGGGGCGCCCTGCGCGACCACTTTTTCGACCGCCGCGCGGCAGTCGTCCAGCGCTTTAGTCACTGCGGGTACGACATGCTCAGGAAGGATGGAGGAAAACGGCGGCAGAGAAAAAGGGGTCAGTAATGGATTGGTCATAAGCGCTGTCCTGTGAAATAGGGTGAATTAATCGCGCATCCGGCGCGGTGCATATGCACTCTAGAATGGGGTTAAGTGTAGAGGATTTCAATGCCGGACGTTGCGCTTTCGCGGCCGCGGTGACTTTTCTGTATACTGTGGCGATACGCTTTTTTATTACCTGACGGAACACCCTTACCCATGCTTAGTTATCGCCACAGCTTCCACGCGGGCAACCACGCCGACGTCCTGAAACACACCGTTCAGAGCCTGATCATCGAAGCGCTGAAAGAGAAAGAGAAACCCTTTCTCTACCTGGACACCCATGCCGGCGCGGGCCGCTATCAGCTAAGCGGCGAGCACGCAGAGCGCACCGGCGAATATCTGGAAGGCATTGCCCGCATCTGGCAGCAGGACTCCCTGCCGGCGGAGCTGGAGCCGTACATCGGCGTGGTGAACCATTTCAACCGCAGCGGCCAGCTGCGCTACTACCCGGGCTCGCCGCTGATTGCCCGCCAGCTGCTGCGCGAGTACGACAGCCTGCAGCTTACCGAGCTGCACCCGAGCGACTTCCCGCTGCTGCGCTCTGAGTTCCAGAAGGACAGCCGCGCCCGCGTCGAAAAAGCCGATGGCTACCAGCAGCTTAAGGCCAGGCTGCCGCCGGTCTCCCGCCGCGGCCTGGTGCTGATCGACCCGCCGTACGAAATCAAGAGCGATTACCAGGCGGTGGTCACCGGCATCAGCGAAGGTTACAAGCGCTTTGCCACCGGCACCTATGCCCTGTGGTATCCGGTGGTACTGCGCGCGCAGATCAAACGGATGATCAAAGAGCTCGAAGCTACCGGCATCCGTAAAATCCTCCAGATTGAGCTGGCCGTGCGTCCGGACAGCGACCAGCGCGGTATGACCGCCTCCGGCATGATCGTGATTAACCCGCCCTGGAAGCTGGAAGCGCAGATGAACAACGTGCTGCCGTGGCTGCACAAAATGCTGGTTCCGGCCGGAACCGGTCATGCGACCGTTAGCTGGATCGTGCCGGAGTAATCACAGCAATCGGTGGTAACGGCGGTTTTGAGCGATACAATCGCGGCAATCAGATATTAAGGATATGACCCATGAGCAAGCATTATGACTACATCGCCATCGGCGGCGGCAGCGGCGGTATCGCCTCTATTAACCGTGCGGCCATGTATGGCCAGAAGTGTGCGCTAATCGAAGCCAAAGCGCTGGGCGGCACCTGCGTCAACGTGGGCTGCGTTCCGAAGAAGGTGATGTGGCATGCGGCGCAGATCCGTGAAGCTATCCATATGTATGGCCCGGACTACGGCTTTGATACCACCATCAATCACTTTGACTGGGACAAGCTGATTGCCAGCCGCACCGCCTACATCGACCGCATCCACACCTCGTACGATAACGTGCTGGGCAAAAATAACGTCGATGTGATCCGCGGCTTTGCCCGCTTTGTGGATGCGAAGACGATCGAGGTGAACGGCGAGACGATCACCGCCGATCATATCCTGATCGCCACCGGCGGCCGTCCGGTCCATCCGAAGATTCCAGGCGCCGAATACGGCATCGACTCCGACGGCTTCTTTGAGCTGCCGGCCCTGCCGAAGCGCGTGGCCGTGGTGGGCGCGGGCTACATCGCCGTCGAGCTGGCGGGCGTGATTAACGGCCTGGGCGCCGAGGCGCACCTGTTTGTGCGTAAACACGCTCCGCTGCGCAGCTTCGATCCGCTGATCGTCGAGACCCTGGTGGAGGTGATGAATGCCGAAGGCCCGACCCTGCACGCTGAAGCCATCCCGAAAGCGGTGGTTAAAAACGCCGACGGCAGCCTGACCCTGGAGCTGGAAGATGGCCGCAGCCAGACCGTCGACTGCCTGATCTGGGCGATTGGCCGCGAGCCGGCCAACGACAACTTCAACCTGTCCGTCACCGGCGTGAAAACCGACGACAAAGGCTATATCGTTGTCGATAAGTTCCAGAACACCAGCGTGCCGGGCATTTACGCCGTCGGCGATAATACCGGTGCCGTCGAGCTGACCCCGGTTGCCGTGGCCGCCGGCCGTCGTCTCTCCGAGCGCCTGTTTAACAACAAGCCGGACGAGCATCTGGATTACAGCAACATTCCGACCGTGGTCTTCAGCCACCCGCCGATCGGCACCGTGGGCTTAACCGAGCCGCAGGCGCGCGAGCAGTACGGCGACGACCAGGTGAAAGTATACCGTTCGGGCTTTACCGCCATGTATACCGCCGTCACCTCGCACCGCCAGCCGTGCCGCATGAAGCTGGTCTGCGTCGGCCCGGAAGAGAAAATCGTCGGCATTCACGGCATCGGCTTTGGTATGGATGAGATCCTGCAGGGCTTTGCGGTGGCGCTGAAGATGGGCGCGACCAAGAAAGACTTCGACAACACCGTAGCCATTCACCCGACGGCGGCAGAAGAGTTTGTCACCATGCGCTAAGCGCGAACGCCTGCCTTAAAAAAACCGGCCCTCAGCGGCCGGTTTTTTATTTCTGGCGGCCCGCAGCGCCCGCTAATTCTGCCCTGGCCTGTACAAACGGTAACAAAATTCCCGCATAACGAACGCGGAGTTGACTAATCTTAGTAAGCGTTACGCACTGACCCGTCAATACGATTAAAAGAGTAGAGAAAACAATATGCACGTTAAGATTTCCGCGAACCGAATGGCAAAATTTCATTTGGTCCTTGCCCTGGTATGGGCCATTTTGACTATTCCTACCCTCCTCTGGTGGAAAAACAGCATCCTCTGGGTGTCGTTGATGAGTATTTACGCTATCGTGATTTCACACCTGGCGGCCTATAGCGCAGCGCATGCGGAGAAAGCGGCCAGCAATGCCCTCAACCAAAGCGAGGGGGCAAAACAAAAAGCGGACAAAATTGCCGGCGACGTACATCAGGCGCATTAAATAGCCCGTCCGGGACAGGCGGCGAACCGCAAAATGGCATACCGAATGCTCTGATTTTTGCCCCGGCCAGATTTGACGCAATTTGCTTATAACAGTCACAAAATCAGTTAAATAGCTTAGGTTATGCCCTGTATCCCTGGGTTTAAAAAAGTGATCTACCGCACACTTCGCGCCACAGGCACCGAAGCGAGTGTCTACGCTTAAGAGACACCCGGACAACACCCGTAGTTGTTACGACGCCACCGGAGGTTTTTATTACCATGTTCAACCAGAAAATACGCACTGTAGAGACCGTAGAGTTCGATGTAGAACAAGAACTTCTCTACGAATTCGATCCCTGCGAGTTAAAACTGGATGAAATGATCGAGGCCGAGCCGGAGCCCGAAATGATCGAAGGGCTCCCCGCATCCGATGCCCTCACGCCCGCCGATCGCTATCTTGAACTGTTCGAGCACGTGCAGTCGACGCGCCTGTTTGCCGACAGCAAAACTTTCCCGGACTGCGCGCCCAAAATGGATCCGCTGGATATCCTGATCCGCTATCGTAAGGTACGCCGCCACCGCGACTTCGACCTGGCGCGCTTTGTCGAGAACCATTTCTGGCTGCCGGAAGATTACAGCAAAGAGTATGTCTCCAACCCGGGCTACTCCCTTAAAGAGCACATCGACAGCCTGTGGCCGGTGCTGACCCGCGAGCCGCAGGACCATATTCCCTGGTCGTCGCTGCTGGCGCTGCCGCAGGCCTATATCGTTCCCGGCGGACGTTTTAGCGAGACCTACTACTGGGACTCCTACTTCTCGATGCTGGGGCTGGCGGAGAGCGGGCGTAACGATCTGCTGAAGTGCATGGCGGATAACTTCGCCTGGCTGATTGAACGTTACGGCCATATTCCCAACGGCAACCGCACCTACTACCTGAGCCGCTCGCAGCCGCCGGTCTTTGCCCTGATGGTGGAGCTGTTCGAAGAGGACGGGGTGCGCGGCGCCAAGCGCTATCTGGACCACCTGAAAATGGAGTACGCCTTCTGGATGGACGGCGCGGAGTCGCTGCTGCTCAACCAGGCCTACCGCAGCGCGGTACGCATGCCGGACGGGTCGCTGCTCAACCGCTACTGGGATGACCGCGACACCCCGCGCGATGAATCCTGGATAGAGGACGTCGAAACCGCCCGCCATTCGGGCCGCCCGGCGAATGAGGTCTATCGCGATCTGCGCGCCGGGGCCGCCTCCGGCTGGGATTACTCCTCGCGCTGGCTGCGGGATCCGGCTCGCCTGGCGAGCATCCGCACCACCCAGTTTATCCCCATCGATCTGAACGCGTTTCTGTTCAAGCTCGAGAGCGCCATTGCCAACATTTCGGCCTCTAAAGGGGATAAAGAGACCGCCGAGCTGTTCCGCCAGAAGGCGAGCGACCGCCGCGCGGCGGTGAACCGCTACCTGTGGGATGAGGAGAACGGCTGCTACCGCGACTACGACTGGCGCCGGGAGCAGATGGCACTCTTCTCCGCCGCCAGCATCGTGCCGCTGTACGTGGGCATGGCGACCCACGAGCAGGCCGAACGCCTGTCGGACGCCGTAAAATCCCGCCTGCTGACTCCGGGCGGTATTCTGGCTACCGAGTACGAAACCGGCGAGCAGTGGGATAAACCCAACGGCTGGGCGCCGCTGCAGTGGATGGCGATCCAGGGCTTCAAGCAGTACGGCAACGACTCGCTGGGCGACGAAATCGCCTGGAGCTGGCTGCATACGGTGAACCACTTCTACAAGACGCACCACAAGCTGATTGAGAAGTACCACATCGCCAGCAGCACGCCCCGCGAAGGGGGCGGCGGTGAGTATCCGCTGCAGGACGGCTTCGGCTGGACTAACGGCGTCGTCCGCCGCCTGATTGGGCTGTACGGGGAGCCGTAACGCCCCGCCTGTTAGCGAATCACGTCGTAAATCGCGGTCTGGATGCCCTGCCACTTTTTGCTGGCAGCATCCGGCTGCGCCTGCGCGCGGCGCGTCGCCAGATCCACTTCGCGCCGCTGGCGCTCAACCACCGCCGGTACGGTGCAGAAGGCCTGCAGGTACTCCTTGCGCGAGCTGGTAAGGGTCGCGCCCACCGCCATCGCATGGCTCAGGGTGGTGATAAACCGCCGGCACGGCTTCTGCTCCGTCATCTGCAGCCGGTAGCGCATCAGCATGTCCAGCACCGCCTCATGGCCGGCGGCGTGCGCCTCCTCGGTCCAGGCCAGCTTCCAGTCCATCCCCCCCTTCAGAAACAGCTGCACTACGCGGGCGTCGTTGCGATCGATGGCCGAGCGGAAATTATTCTCGTCCCAGGTGATGCCCATCCGGGTAAGGGTTTCGCGGGATGAGGGGGTGTCGCGCATCTCTTCCGGCGCGCTTTGCACCGCCGGCGCCGCGGTAGCCGCACGGGTCGGGGTTTCGCCGGTAAACAGCCAGACGCCCGCCCCCAGCATGGCAATTACCGTTACCCCCACCGCTCCCCAGAGGAAGACCGAGATAAGGTGCTCGCGCTGCTCCGGGGTGCGCGGAGGCCGCCTGTCGGGCCTGTCGATGCTGTCGCGGATCTCAAAGGTATCGCCGCCGGTAGCGCGGTCTTTGTGGCGCGCGCTTTCCCAGAACGCCTGCAGCTCGTCATTATCCGCCGCCATCAGCGCCGCCGGGTTGATCCGGGTGCGTCCTTCGTCGAAGGCGCGCTGAACCGGGCCGGTTATCTGCGCGCTGTAGTTATCCAGCAGCAGCGCCTGCGCCGGGGTCAGCGTCTGCCCGAGCAGCAGGCCGTTGCGGATCTGGCGGATATCATCGAGGAACACCTGCAGGGTTTTGCGCGGCTCGACCATCAGGGTGAGCTGCTGCGCATCGCTGAACAGCGGCGCGTAGTAACGGGTAAACTCTTTTTTATCTATCAGCATCAGCGCCAGCTCGCTGAACATCATGCCGCTGAGCACGTCGTTGCGTTCGCCAAGGCGCAGCCAGCGGCGCACCTGGTCGCCGCTGAAGAGCGTCTTCAGATGGTTGTTCAGGCGGGTCGGATCCGGCCAGGCGCTCTGAACAAGGGATTTCATCATCACTTCCAGCCCGCGCACCTGCCTCAGGGCCTGCTGCTGGCGGGCCTCATCCGGGGTATCAAGATCGGTGCTGTAGGTCAGCAGGGGCTGCTGCAGGCGCAGATGCTCCAGCGCGGTGACAAAGCGCACCGCCGTAATCAGCTGGTTTTCGCTTACCGCCTGGCCGCTCTCGTACTGCGGCACCCGCTGCTGCAGCAGGCGCAGCAGCAGGGTAAAGTGCGACATCTCGGCGTCGTTAAGATTAAGCTGGCGGGCGACGGCGGCCCATCCTCCCAGCCCCAGCCGGGCGGTATCCAGCTGCTCCAGGAACCACTGGGGATCTTTGCCTTCCCGAACGCGCATCTTGAGAAGAAGCAGGATCTCTACCGACGCCTGACGAATAATGCCCAGGCAGCGTTCAAACTGCTCCCGGACCTGGTGCGAATTGCTGCGTGTCATCATTTTCCTTTCCGTAAAACGAAAGCGGCCGTGCGGCCATCTGATTGCGGCTTTTTTCTTTTATTTTTACAGGCTTAACCATACCTGAGAATCTGTGGTATTACAGTGACAGACGTATAACCATTAATAATAGTTCGGGATATTACTGATGCCGGTACTCTCTACCCCCCGCTTAACCTGCACGCCGCTGCGCGAGGCAGACTGGCCCTTTTTCCTCGCGCTTCAGCAGCACCCCGAGGTGATGCGCTACGTGGCGGAGCCCCGCCCGGAAGCGGCTATCCGCGAAGCCTTTGAGTCCCGCCTTCCGGTCTGGACGCCGGGCAGCGAACACTGGCTGTGCCTGGTAGTGCGCGACAGCCGCAGCCAGACGCCGCTTGGGGTAACGGGATACATTCACCGTGAAGATGATTGTGCCGAGGTGGGGTTTTTATTCGCTCCCCAGGCCCAGGGGCAGGGCTACGGCTACGAGTCGCTGAAGGCGGTGTGCGATTATGCCTTTAGCGAAGGGGGCATCCGGCGGTTAACCGCCACGGTTACGGCGGGAAACGCGGCATCGAAGCGCCTGCTGGAGAAGACCGGCTTCCGGCTGGAGGGAGAACTGCGGGAGAGCTACCGGCTGGCGGGGCGCTGGCATAACGACTGGCTGTTTGGCCTGCTGAAGCGCGACTATCAGCAGGCCAGCCGGGATTAGAGGAACATCCCTCCCGAGACCTCAACGCGCTGGGCGTTCATCCAGCCCAGCTCATCGCTTAACAGCGCGGCGATGGCGTCGCCAATATCGTCCGGCAGGCCCACTCGCCCCAGCGCGGTTTGCCCGGCGATCTGCTGGTTAAGCGCCGCGTTATCGCGCACCCTGCCGCCGCCAAAGTCGGTCTCGATGGCCCCCGGGGCGATAATGTTGGCGGTAATGCCGCGCGCGCCCAGCTCTTTCGCCTGGTAGCGGGTTAAGACCTCCATCGCCCCTTTCATCGCCGCGTAGGCGCCGGAGCCCGGCAGGGCAAAGCGCGCCAGCCCGGAAGAGACGTTCAGAATGCGCCCCCCGTCCTTCATCAGCGGCAGCAGGCGCTGGGTGAGGAAGAAAGGTCCTTTAAAATGGATGTTCACCAGGTTGTCGAACTGGGCTTCGGTGGTCTCCATCAGCGGGGCGTATAAACCGACGCCAGCGTTGTTCAATAAATAGTCGAAGCCGTCGCGCTGCCACCGCTGCTGAAGGGTTTCCTGCACCCGGCGGGTGAAATCCTCAAAGCTGGCAACATCGCCGACGTTTAGCTGCAATGCCGCCGCCTTCCCGCCTTTTTGCTCAATTTCGCGCACAACTTCCAGCGCCTCCTGCTCGCCGCTGTTCCACGTCAGCAGGATCCCGACGCCCTTCGCAGCCAGCTTCAATGCCGCGTTTTTTCCCAGCCCGCGGCTCCCGCCGGTCACAATTGCTATACGTTCAGACATCTGACACCTCGTTTCGGCTGTTGTGAGTGTTGAGAAACAGCTTATTAGGTGATAGAAAATCAATAAAGATAGCGAATAACGCTTTACTGTTTCATTTGTGACAACAATGAGCGCCACCAATGGATAAAATTCACGCAATGCAGCTGTTCGTTCGCGTCGCGGAGCTGGAGAGTTTTTCCCGCGCGGCCGAGTCGTTAGGGGTGCCAAAGGGCAGCGTCTCCCGCCAGATCCAGGCGCTGGAGAACCAGCTTGGTACGCAGCTGCTGCACCGCACCACGCGCCGCGTCAGCCTCACCCAGGACGGGATGGTCTATTACGAGCGCGCCAAAGATCTGCTGACCAACCTCGATGAACTCGATGGTCTTTTTTTGCTCGACCCCGCCAGCATCAGCGGCAGGCTGCGGGTGGATATGCCGGTGGCCATTGCGCGAAATTTAGTCATCCCGCGCCTGCCGCAGTTTTTGCAGCAGTACCCCGGCATTGAGCTGGAGTTAAGCAGCAGCGATCGGCTGGTGGACGTGATTCGGGAAGGATTCGACTGCGTGGTGCGCGTCGGCACGCTGAAAGATTCCGGCCTGATTGCCCGCCCGCTGGGTAAACTGTCGGTGATTAACTGCGCCAGCCCCGATTATCTGGCCCGTTTTGGCTATCCGGAGGGGCTGGACGACCTCGCCTCCCACGCGGTAGTGCATTACGCCCTTAACCTCGGCAGCCGGGCGCAGGGCTTTGAGTATTACGACGGCGATGAGACCCGCTGGGTAAAAACCGGCGGTATCCTGACGGTGAACAGCACCGAAACCTACCAGGCCTCGGCCATCGCCGGGCTGGGGATTATCCAGGTGCCGCGGATCGGCGCTCGCGACGCCCTGCGGGCCAAAAAGCTGCTGGAGATCCTGCCGCAATACCGCCCGCGGCCGATGCCGGTTTCGCTGATTTATCCCCACCGCCGCAACCTCTCCCGCCGGGTGCATCTGTTTATGGAGTGGTTAACGGGGCTGATGAAAAGCTATGTGGACTAGAGAGAGTCTATAATTCCTGAGACATGCCGCAAAACGAAAAGGAAAACGCCCCTGATGTCGGAAAACAACCCGCAACGACCTGTGCAGGATCTGGAATACGATCCGATCAAAAAGATGGAAAACAGCCCCCCGCCGGACGATCCGGGGAAGAAAGCGGTGACAAAGAGTGACATAAGCAACGCGGGTAGCCTGGTGGAAAAGGCAAAGCTGCTGGCGCAGCTATTACAGCAGCGCCCGGCCATTGCCCATCTGCTGCGCGCCACCGAGCGGTTTAACGACCGGCTGGGTAACCAGTTTGGCGCCGCTATCACCTATTTTTCATTTTTATCGATGATCCCGATCCTGATGGTCTCCTTCGCGGCGGCGGGCTTTGTGCTCGCCTCCCACCCGACGCTGCTGCAGGATATCTTCGGCAAAATACTGCTGAGCGTCAGCGACCCGACCCTGGCCGCCACCCTGAAAAGCAGCATCAGCACCGCCATCCAGCAGCGTACCACCGTGGGGATCGTCGGGCTGCTGATTGCCCTCTACTCGGGCATTAACTGGATGGGGAACCTGCGCGAAGCGATCCGCGCCCAGTCCCGGGACGTCTGGGAACGCACCTCGCAGGACGAGGAGAAGATCTGGCTGAAGTACCTGCGCGATTTTATCTCGCTGATTGGCCTGCTGGTGGCGCTGGTGATCACCCTTTCCATCACCTCGGTGGCCGGCTCGGCGCAGCAGATGATTATCTCGGCCCTATATCTCGACAATATTGAGTGGCTGAAGCCCGCCTGGCGGCTGATTGGCCTCTGTATTTCCATTCTGGCGAACTATCTGCTGTTCTTCTGGATCTTCTGGCGTCTGCCGCGCCACCGCCCGCGCCGCCGGGCGCTGATTCGCGGCACCCTGATTGCGGCGGTGGGCTTTGAGATCATCAAAATCGTGATGACCTACACCCTGCCATCGCTGGTGCAGTCGCCCTCCGGCGCGGCATTCGGCTCGGTGCTGGGGCTGATGGCCTTCTTCTACTTCTTTGCCAGGCTGACCCTGTTCTGCGCCGCCTGGATTGCCACCGCCGAGTACAAGGATGACCCGCGCATGCCGGGCAAATCGCACCGCTAACCTCCTCATCGGGCTGAATAAAAACGCAAAATTTCAGCCCGATTGATCATTTCAGCATATAAATCCAGCCTGTAACTTTTATTTAACCAAAAACCAGTTTTATCCACTAACTTTCAATTTGTGTGAAGCATTTCATAGACGATATTCTGATGCTCTGAAGATTATCCCCTTTTTGCCGCTTTTTTCACCAGCCGGCCGGTTTGTTACAGATTGAAATGTCGCTTTTGCTGTGCGTAATATGGCCATTCGTTCGCCAAAAATAAGAAAAGATTATGCAAGCTACCGCCACAACCGTTGATTCACCCCAGGAAAACGCCCCGGTTAACTCGCGCAATAAAGTTGTTGTCGCCTCGCTGATTGGCACCGCCATCGAGTTCTTCGACTTCTATATTTACGCCACCGCAGCGGTGATCGTTTTTCCGCATATCTTCTTCCCGCAGGGCGACCCGACGGCCGCCACGCTGCAGTCGCTGGCCACCTTCGCCATCGCCTTTATTGCGCGCCCGATTGGCTCCGCGCTGTTCGGCCACTTTGGCGACCGCGTGGGCCGCAAGGTGACCCTGGTGGCCTCGCTGCTGACGATGGGCATCTCCACCGTCGCCATCGGCCTGCTGCCGACCTACGAGACTATCGGCATTCTGGCTCCGCTGCTGCTGGCGCTGGCCCGCTTCGGCCAGGGCCTGGGTCTGGGCGGTGAATGGGGCGGCGCGGCGCTGCTGGCGACCGAAAACGCCCCACCGCGCAAGCGCGCATTGTATGGCTCCTTCCCGCAGCTGGGGGCGCCCATCGGCTTCTTCTTTGCTAACGGCACCTTCCTGCTGCTCTCCTGGCTGCTGACCGACGAGCAGTTCATGAGCTGGGGCTGGCGTATTCCGTTTATCTTCTCGGCGGTGCTGGTGCTGATCGGTCTCTATGTGCGCGTCTCGCTGCACGAAACCCCGGTGTTTGCCAAAGTGGCCGCCGCCAAAAAACAGGTCAAAATCCCGCTGGGTACCCTGCTGACCAAACACGTGCGCGTCACCGTGCTCGGCACCTTTATCATGCTGGCGACCTACACGCTGTTCTATATCATGACCGTCTACTCCATGACCTACAGCACCGCCCCGGCGCCGGTTGGTCTGGGCCTGCCGCGCAATGAAGTGCTGTGGATGCTGATGATGGCGGTGATCGGCTTTGGCGTGATGGTGCCGATTGCGGGCCTGCTGGCCGATAAGTTTGGCCGCCGCGTGAGCATGATTACCATCACCTCGCTGATTATCCTGTTTGCGCTGTTCGTCTTCCCGCCGCTGCTCGGCTCCGGCAACCCGGCGCTGGTGATGGCCTACCTGCTGATTGGCCTGAGCCTGATGGGCCTCACCTTCGGCCCGATGGGCGCCCTGCTGCCCGAGCTGTTCCCGACCGAAGTGCGCTATACCGGAGCGTCGTTCTCCTACAACGTCTCCTCGATTCTTGGCGCCTCCGTCGCCCCCTATATCGCCACCTGGCTGCAGGCCAACTACGGCCTGTTCTACGTCGGCGTTTACCTCGCGGCGATGGCGGCCCTGACGCTGATTGCGCTCCTGCTGACCCACGAGACGCGCCACCAGTCGCTGTAAGGCGCAAATAAAAACGGCAACCCGAGGGTTGCCGTTTTTTTTATTGCCGGGCTTACTTTTTCATCTGCCCCAGAATGGTCTGGCACTGATTTGCTTCCCCTTCAGACGGCGAGATCAGCGCCAGCAGCGCCGCGGCCGGGGTCACCAGGGTTGCCAGCGCGGCGGCGACCGCCCCACGGGCGATTAACGGCCCCGCCTTCACCCCCGCATCCGGATTTTTAAAGCTGCCGCGCACGTAGAGCGGCGAGCGCAGCGTCACGATGCGGATGCCTTTACTTTCCGGATTGATGGTCAGATCCAGCTGTTCCGAGGCCATGCTCGCGGTGCCGGTGATGTTAATCACCGCGTTCTCCGTATCGAAGGCGAAGATTTGCGGCCTGGCCACGCCGTTAACCAGATCGATATTGGCCGCCGCGCAGTTCACCCGCACTTCGTCATCGCCAAAGATCTGCCCGACGATGAAGTTCCCGACGTTCAGGCCCAGAATCTCCATCAGGTTACGGCTCACCAGCCCGTCGTTCATCAGCAGCTTCAGGTTGCCGTTACCGTTACCCAGCAGCGCCGCCACCGAGTTGCCGGTGCCGCGAATTTTTGCATCGCCGTTCATCTCACCCAGGGTTTTCTGCATCAGCTCCACGTCCGGCATCAGCTCTTTCAGCTTCAGGCGGCGCGCCTGGATATCCGCCTGTCCCTGCATCGGGTTTTTATCCCCTTCAAGATGGATATTTGACGAGATGGTGCCCCCGGCGAGGCCGAACTTCAGCGGCTCAAGGCGCAGATCGGCATTCTTCAGAATGATGTGGGTCGAGAGATTGCTGATGGGCAGGCTGCTGCCGTGCTCAATGCGGCGCCCCTTAAAGCGCACGTCCGCGTCCATGACGTCCCACTTGTCGGTTTCGAAGCGGTCGTTAGGCAGCACTTTGCCCGACGGCGGCGCCTCTTTTCTCACCTTCTGCGCCTTGGTGCCTTTGCCGGAGTCAACGCCAATCAGCGGCCCCAGGTCGGCCAGGCGCAGCTGGCGCGACTCCACGTCGCCCTCCAGCTTCGGCCGGGGTTTGCCGGTACTGTAGGTCAGGGTGCCGTGGATATCGCTGTCGCCGATGCGGCCGTTAAAGTTGCGGTAGTCATAGACCGAGGGTTTGTCCGGATCGATTTTCGCCACCAGATGGCCGTCGGTTTCAAAGGGCGGGGTATCCGGCAGCAGCACGCCGGTCAGCTTATAGAGCTCGCCCAGCGAATCCCCGGCAAACTTCAGCTGCAGATCGACGCCGCCCATATTCATCGGGTCGTTCACCGTGCCGACAAAGGCCACGCGGGTGTTGCCGGAGCGGAAGTCGGCCTGCACCGGGAAGGGGGTGCCTTCGCTGCGCAGCGCCAGCATGCCGCCAATTTTACCGGTACCGCGCAGCGGCTGGTCGTTGTAGCGCCCTTCGGCCTTCAGGCCGAAGACGTAGTCGCCGACCTTATCTTTTTTGCCCTTGTTGCCGGTCACTTCGCTGAAGGGCAGCGGCTTGCCCAGCGGATCGACGAAGATCTCAATCTGCGCTTTGGAGACCGCGTCGTTGACGTCGATCCGCCCGCGATCGAACAGGATGTTATCGAGGCGGAAAGACCAGGACGATGGCTGGGCATTAGGATCTTTTTCTTTATCATCGCTGGCGAGATCGAAGGTCCAGTTGTTGGTCTTCTCCGACAGGCGGATCAGGCGGGCGTCCGGCTGTTGCAGCTTGATCCACGGCAGATAAACGGTTTTGGTCAGCAGCGCCAGCGGCGCCAGGGTGGCCTCCACGCGGGGCAGATGCACCATGGTTATTTCAGGAATATCCGGCGGGTTGCCGAGAATAATGTCGTTGGCGTGCACGTGCGGCCATGGCACCCAGCTGCGCCAGCCGGTCTCCCCTTTCTGGCGCTCCCACACTACGCCCAGATCGCCGCGAATGGCGAAGGGTCGGTTTAACTCCGTTGAGACTTTCTGGTTGATGGTCGGTTTGAGGCGGTTCCAGTCAAACGTCGCAATGATGACGATGGCCACCACGATCAACAACAAGAAGATCCCCAGCACCCAGCTGATTATCTTTGTTGTTTTTGTCATTCCCTACTCCCTTTCAGTAATCACTTGCCTTTCATGAATATAGTCCAGGCAAGCGGAAAGGGGGCGACTGCGTCCGGTAATAACGCGTAATCCACGCGTTATTATGGGAAACAGCCGGTATTACAAGGTGATAATAACGTTTTCGAGGTTGTGCATGGGGACCGGGCGGGAGAGGAAATAGCCCTGCGCGGCGGCCGCCGGCGAGCTCTGCACATCGCGCCACTCCTCCAGGGTTTCGATGCCTTCCACAATCACCCCCTGGCAGTAGCGGTTCATCAGCTGGAGCAGGAGGGTGAAGAGATTGCGCCCTTCCGACGTCTGCCGCAGCATGATAAACAGGTCGCGCGCCACCTTGATGTAGTCATAGCGCACCTCGCTGAGGGCCGAGAAGTTGGCCATGCCGGTGCCAAAGTCATCCAGCCACAGCGGGCCGAATTCGCACATTGAGGCGAAGGAGGAGTCCTGGGGCAGGCGCACATGCTCGACCAGCTCAAAGCGCGTCCAGGGCAGCATTTCGGTCAGCTTTTGCAGGGTGTCATCCTGACGTAACGCCATCAGGGTGGGGCCATCGACGTTGACCGAGGCGAGGATCTGATGCTGCTGGAAAAAGGCCTGCTTCGACGCGAGCATGGTCAGCTGCTCTTCCAGCACGTCCAGGCGCTTGCGCACCGGCACTTCGGCAAAGTAGCGGTCCGGCGCGATGCGCTGGTCCGGGTTAGACGGATGGGTCACGACGGTCAGGATCTCAATCGCCATCAGGCTACCGTCGGTACGGTAGATGGGCTGAAAGGTGTAATCTCGCTCACATTGCAGCCAGTAGCGATGCTCCTGCAAGCTTTCGATACTTGCCTCAGGAATGCTTAGCCGCTGGATATCCTGCTTTAACTTCATGTCAGATGTCCTGTTGAAAAGGGTATGAGCTGTCGCGCCGCGTCAATCAGTTATCGGCGCTGGCACTAAGAACTTTACGGCTGGTTGCGGGCGAAAATGAAATTCTGATGACATAAACCCGACAGGAATATGTTCCAGTTCAAAAAAATAATGGAACGATGTTTTAAGATAGTTGACCACCAAACGGCGCCAGCGCAAACTAACCTCAATTCAACCCTTCAGGTTCATCACTATGTCCAAGAAAATTGCCGTGATCGGCGAATGCATGATTGAGCTGTCCCAGAAAGGCGCGGAAGTCAGCCGCGGTTTTGGCGGCGATACGTTGAACACTTCCGTCTATATTGCCCGTCAGGTTTCGCCCGATGCGCTCGGGGTGAACTACGTTACCGCCCTGGGAACCGACAACTTCAGCCAGCAGATGCTGGATGCCTGGCAGGCTGAGCAGGTTGATACTTCCCTCACCCAGCGCATGGAAAACCGCCTGCCCGGCCTCTACTACATCGAAACCGACAGCAGCGGCGAGCGCACCTTCTACTACTGGCGCAACGAGGCGGCGGCCAAATTCTGGCTGGAGAGCGACGAGGCCGCGCGCATCTGCGAAGAGCTGGCGACCTTCGACTATCTCTACCTGAGCGGTATCAGCCTCGCCATTCTGAGCCAGAGCAGCCGCGACAAGCTGCTCTCCCTGCTGCGTGAATGCCGCGCCAACGGCGGCAAGGTGATTTTCGATAACAACTACCGTCCGCGCCTGTGGGCCAGCCGTGAAGAGACGCAGCAGGTTTACAGCCAGATGCTGCAATGCACCGACATCGCCTTTTTAACCCTCGACGACGAAGATGCCCTGTGGGGCGAGAAGCCGGTGGATGAGGTGATTGCCCGTACCCAGGCGGCCGGCGTATCCGAGGTGGTGATCAAGCGCGGCGCCGACTCCTGCCTGGTGGCCATTGCCGGCGAGCCGGTGGTGGACGTGCCGGCCGTCAAGCTGGCGAAAGAGAAAGTGATCGATACCACCGCCGCCGGGGACTCCTTCAGCGCCGGCTATCTGGCCGTGCGCCTGACCGGCGGCACCCCGGAAGAGGCGGCAAAGCGCGGCCATCTGACCGCCAGCACCGTGATCCAGTATCGCGGGGCCATCATCCCCCGCGAAGCCATGCCGCACTAACGCTGGCTTACAAAAGCAAAACGGCAACCGAGGTTGCCGTTTTTTTTGCCGCGCGGATTACTGCGCCTGCGGAATATCCGTCACGTCCTGCCGATCGCCTGAGGCAACGGGCTGCGCTGCTGCTGCCGCGGGCACCATAATGCTCTCCCACGTTTGCTGCAGCTCTTTCATGTTGTACTCCGGCTCGCCTTTCGGCTGCAGCAGGATCAGGGCCATATCCTGAGAGAGCTGCTGGCGCAGATCCTGATTGAGCATCTCAACCGTCAGGCCGCTGAGGAAGTCCTGGCGCAGCTTCTGGTACTGCTCCGGCGCGATATCCACCACCTGGTTTTGCAGGGAGCGAATGCGCTGGCTGATCAGAATGTCGGTATCGGTGCGGGCGTAGGTGGCGAACAGCTTTTGCAGCTCGAGGTTCTTCTGCGCCACCAGGGCGTTGAACTCCTCTGCCGGCAGGCCGTTCTCGCGAACCTTCGCCAGCTCTTTAGCCACCATCGCCATATTGGTATTCAGCTTGTCGCCCGGCGACTCCAGGTTGATGGCGCACTGGGCGCGCTGGAACAGCACCCGACAGTCGAAGCCGAGGCCAATATCTTTGGCGTTGTTTTTGCTGAGCGTCTGCTGCACGTGCCAGAAGAGCGCCTCGCGGGCCAGATCGGCACGCCAGTAGCGTAACAGCGCGGCGGATTCACGGATGGGCTGCCAGGGCACGTCCCACATAATGGAGAGGCGATCCTGGCGCACGCTGTCGGTCATGATGCTGACCGGCTCGGCGCGCAGCGGCGACAGGGTGGGCACCGGCGCCGGGGTGTGGCGTTTGCCCTTCAGCTCGCCGAAGGTTTTACTGATTTGCTCTACTACCGCGCGGCTGTCGACGTTGCCCACCACAATCAGGGTCATCGCGTCCGGCGTATACCAGGTCTGGTAGAAAGCTTTGAGTTTGGCGATATCCACCGGCTGCTTCAGCGGCTCGGCCGGATCGTGGCCCAGCAGCGCAGAGCCCTTCAGGCGGTAACGCCACCAGCCCTCTTTGGTATCCGCCGGCCAGGTTGCCACCATGTCGCTATTGCCCAGGGCGTAATTGACCGTTTCCGGAGTAATGGCCACCGTGCCCGCCGTGTCCGAGAGCCAGGTGAGCGCCTCTTTCAGCAGGTCGTTACGGTTATTAGGCAGGCTGAGATTAAACATGGTGTAGTCATAAGAGACGATCGCAGGCGGGAGGGGGCGCTTGGGATCGATGCCCTGCTGCCAGAGTGAGCGCGCCTGCACCGCCTTCAGGCTGCCGCTTTGGTTCAGCGCCAGGCGGGGAATAAAGTGGCTGAAGCCCGTCTGCTGGGTGCTCTCGGTAAGGGAGCCGGTATTCACGGAGAGACGGATTTCAACCCGATCGCTGGGGCGCTGCGGTGTGGATAACACCTGCCACTGAAAACCGTTCGCCAGCGTCCCCTGTTGCCATGCCGGATCGGGCTGGAGCGCATCAGCCTGCACATAACTGGCTGCTGCCATCATCAGCAAACCGCCGGTTAAAAGTCGAATTTTTGTGCCCTGCATGTGAACCCCTGATCAACATTCCTGATAAAAAGAGTGCCACTCGCCCTGCAGCACTCTAAAGACGATGTTCAAAACACTTCGATTAGACCGCGCGTTCGACGAAACGTCACGGGATGAAGATAAAATTACCCGAAATAAATCTTGTCGAAGTATGACAGGTACAGGGGGCCATTATGCGCAGGAGCCCGCACCCCGACAAGGGATAGCGGGCCAGAGAGAAGATTTTAGGAGGTTAAATCCTGGGTTTTACCGCCCGTTGCACGATTATTGAGAGTATCGTCGAGCTTTTTATGGTCGAGTTCTTTAACCCACTTCGCCACCACCACCGTGGCCACGCCGTTGCCTACCAGGTTGGTGAGGGCGCGCGCTTCGGACATAAAGCGGTCAATACCCAGAATCAGCGCCAGGCCGGCCACCGGCAGATGGCCCACCGCCGAGATGGTCGCCGCCAGCACGATAAAGCCGCTGCCGGTCACCCCTGCCGCCCCTTTGGAGGAGAGCAGCAACACCACCAGCAGCGTAATTTGATGGAAGATATCCATATGGCTGTTGGTGGCCTGGGCGATAAACACCGCCGCCATGGTCAGATAAATGGAGGTGCCATCGAGGTTAAAGGAGTAGCCGGTCGGGATTACCAGCCCCACCACCGATTTACGGCAGCCGAGCTTCTCCATCTTGTCGAGCATACGCGGCAGCGCCGATTCAGAAGAGGAGGTGCCCAGCACGATCAGCAGCTCTTCGCGGATATAGCGGATGAACTTAAAGATGCTAAAGCCCGTGGCTTTGGCAATGCTGCCCAGCACCACCACCACAAAGAGAATACAGGTGACATAGAAGCAGATAATCAGCTGGCCGAGCTGCACCAGGGTGCCGACGCCGTATTTACCGATGGTAAAGGCCATCGCGCCGAACGCGCCGATGGGTGCCAGGCGCATAATCATATTGATGATGCCGAAGATGACCTGCGAGAAGCTCTCGATCACGTTGAAAATAAACTGGCCTTTGCTGCCGAGGCGATGCAGGGCAAAGCCGAAGAGCACGGCGAACAGCAGCACCTGCAAAATATTACCGCTGGCGAAGGCGCCAATCACGCTGCCGGGGATCACGTCCAGCAGGAAGGCCACCACCCCCTGGTCTTTGGCCTGCTCGGCGTAGACCGCCACCGCTTTGGCATCGAGAGAGGCCGGATCGACGTTCATCCCCGCCCCCGGCTGCACCATGTTCACAATAATCAGGCCGATGATCAGCGCGATGGTGCTGACCACTTCGAAGTAGAGCAGCGCCACCGCTCCCGTGCGGCCAACCGCCTTCATGCTCTCCATGCCGGCAATACCCGTGACCACGGTACAGAAGATAACCGGCGCGATAACCATCTTGATAAGCTTAACGAAGGCGTCGCCAAGCGGTTTCATCTGGGCGCCCAGCTCAGGGTAGTAGTGCCCCAGCAAAATACCGACGGCGATCGCCGTCAACACCTGAAAGTAGAGACTTTTGAAGAGAGAGGTTTTCATATGATGTCCTTGGGAAGAAAAGCCACAGGCTTTGTGTGGGTACAAACCACCTGCGGCTTTAAAATAGCACCCGACAATCAGGACAGATATCAGCTTAGGCTATAAATGAAACACAAATGTTAAGAAATTTGAGCTGGCTCGCACAAATCAGCAACATTTCAGTCCACTGCATGATTCTCTTTTGCGAGAAGATAGTTAGCCTCGAACTCTTCAGGCGGAACGGCGCGGGCAAAGAGGAATCCCTGGCCATATTCCACGCCGGCTTGGGCCAGCCAGTCGCGCTGCGCATCGGTTTCCACCCCTTCGGCAATCACGGCCAGCCGCAGGCTGCGCGCCATCTGGATAATCGCCTGCACCAGGCTGCTGTCGTCCGGCAGCCCGTCAACAAAGGATTTGTCGATTTTCAACACGTCCACCGGCAGGGTTTTCATATGCTGGAGCTGGCGCAGCCCCGCGTAGCCCATGCCAAAGTCATCCAGCGCGATACGCACCCCGGCGCTGCGCAGGGGGCGTAAGATGACGACCGCTTCGTTAGGGTCGTCGATGCGGCGGCTCTCGGTCACTTCCAGAATCAGGGTGTCGGGCTGGATCTGGTAGCGGTGGATCAGCTCCAGCAGCTCGGAGACCATGGTCGGGTGCATCAGCTGCAGCGCGGAGAGATTTACCGACAGCGGCATGGTGATGCCGCGCGCCTGCCAGGCCGACAGCAGGCGGCAGGACTCCTCCAGCACCCAGTACCCCACCGTGACCATCAGGCCGCAGTTTTCGATGCGGTCAATAAGCCCTTCCGGCAGCTCCCAGCTGCCGTCGGCCTGCTGCATGCGCAGCAGGGCCTCGGCGCTCTTCACCCGGCCGCTTTGCAGCTCTACCTGCGGCTGCAGCCAGATGGCAAAGTGGTTATTGTCCAGCGCGGTCAGAATATCGTTCTCTTCCGTCAGCCGCTGCTGGGCTCTCTCCATCTCCTCGGGTTCAAAGAACTGGATCTGGTTTTTGCCTTTGCGGCGGGCGGTAGAGGCGGCGGAGAAGGCCCGGCGAAAGAGCTGCTCGGCGGTCTGATCGCCATAGTACATGGCGATGCCGATGCTGGCCCCTGGACGCAGCTGAATGCCCTGCACCGGCAGCCGCTCGTTAATAACAGTAAGTACTTGCTGACCTAAGGTGATGGCGTGCCACGGCTCCTTCACCCCATGGGCGAGGATCGCAAAGTCATAGCCGGTGACCTGGGTCAGCACCATGCGCGGCGAGAGCACCGATTTCAGCCTCTCGACCAGGGTCAGCAGCAGCATTTCGCGCTGGTTCTCCTGCAGCACCCCGGCGGTATCCTGCAGGGTTTCGCAGGCCACCACCAGCAGGGCCGTGGTCTGCTGGCGGGCCACCGTCTGCTCCAGCAGCCCCATTAAAAACGCCTTGTTAGGCAGGTCCGAAACCGGGAAGCGGGCGGCGTTGCCGTCCAGCTCTTCATGCTGGCGCATAATGCGCTGCTGGTTGAGATTGTAGCTCCGCACCAGCTTGCCAATTTCGTCGTCGTGGTGCAGGCGCGGCAGGGCAAACTGGTGGCCAGGCAGCTGCTGGGCCGGCAGCTCATCCAGCTCCCGGGCCAGGCGGCGCAGCGGGTGGACAATCAGCCGGTTGATGCACCAGGTCAGCGCCACGGTGAGCATCAGGGTAAGAAGTAAGTAAGCAGTTACTAACGTAGAGAGCCAACTCATCACGAATTTATACATGCGGTACGAGTCGGCCTGCAGCACCAGATAGGCCAGCGGCTGCGGGTTCGCCGGGCGCTCCAGCGAGTAAATGGGCAGCGAGATCTGCACCGGCAGCTCAAACAGCCGCGTTACCGTTACCGGCACCGGGCGCTCGGGAATAAAACTCATGCGCAGCGCCTGAAACTGGTTAGGCAGCACCACGTCCGCGCGGCTGACCACTCCCGCCGGCTGGATCCCTTTCAGAATGGTTTCGGCCTGTGGGATATCCCCCTTCAGGATCGCCGCAGAGAGCGGCAGGCGGACCGAGCGGGCAATACTTTCTAGCTGCGTAGCCGTGTTGTAGCGATTCTGCTGAATAGCGTGAAACAGCAGAATGACGCAAAAAATGAAAACAAACACCATAGTGACGGCAGAAACCATCGCCATTTGTTTGATAGTTAAAGAACGGCTGACACGCAAAATGACTCTCCAGAGAACACGACGCGCAGGGTAAAGAGTGGTTACCCTGCTGCTGCCTGAGTATACCCGATTGCAACGGCTTTAAGAGAGGCTAACAACTGGATTAAGGATATTCTGGTTACCACTCCGCATAAGGTACCAGCGGCTGCGGCGGTAAATCCATATCGCCCTGCCAGCCCGCGGCCGAATAACGTACATATAACAGCGCATGGCTTGGGGTGTAATCCTTCGCCTCCTGAATATCCACCCCGAGTCCGACAAACCAGTTCGAGGTGACGCGGCGCTCAACGATGGCCCGCGCGGTATAACCGACGCCCTGACTGCTGCCGCCCGACTCCGTCTGATCACTTGCTCTCTGACGATAGTCGTCTGGTATCAAGTTTAATAATGGATAGCGCGGCATGGTTTTAGTCCGCGAATGTGACCATGAGACCGAGCCGCCCAGCTCCCAGGACCAGTTTTCGGTGCGTTCACGCCAGAGAACCGGCACCGCAAAAGAGACATATTCTTGGGGACTATAGTAGCCGCCCTGGCCGAGGGTGTAATTGCTCAGATCTTTATCGTAGTGCCAAATCATATTATTGAGGCCAACGGTCACGCGGCGGTTGTCCTCATTGATTAGCTTGTAGTAATAGCCCGTCATCCAGCGTACGCGCCAGTTGTCGTCAACGTTTTTACCTTCAAGCGTATCTGCACCCAGGCTTGAAGGTACGCCGTTGGCTTCACCTTTGTCATAGCTCAGGCTGACGACGCCGCCATTAGCCCTGACGCCGCCCCATTTTTTGCCCGTATTGCTTGCGGGATCCTGTTGACCACCAAACGCCAGCAGGGAGCTGGAAACCGGGCGTCGATGGAGTTCCATCGTGTATCCGAGCGGGCCTAAATCGCTGCTGTAACTCAGACCACCGACAATATCAACCTCGTTGAAACCTATCGGGGTGGTGCCGAGATCCATCTCCCAGGTATCGTTTTGCCAGCCAACGGCAACGCTTGCCCCGCTGTCTTTCTGGCTGCGATTTCCGCCAACGCAGGGAATATCATAGCAGGTGCCAAAATGCGGCGAGTAGGTACCGTTGCTGTTCTGGCTGAAGCTGCCAACGTCCATATTGACCATATCGCTGCGGAAGAACATCCGTCCGTCCGAAAGCGGCGCGTCAACGTGCAGCATGGTGGTATGGGCTTTTAAATCCGAATAGCCCCCCGTGCCGCTGGAGCCCCAGTATTCATGCTGCAGAGTAACGTTCACATCCTGCTGGCGATAAAGGTCGCCCGCATCGCTGCGCACGCCGCGCTTAAGCCAGTCGTCCTTCTCATCATTGCGGGTCAGGCGGGTAAAGCTGTCGTTGTCCACCGGACGGCTGGCGGTAATGCCCGAGGCCACCATGGTGTCTTTGTACGTCTCCAGCGCCGCTTTGGGCTGGCCGTCGGCCGCCTGGAAGCGGGCCGCGTCGCGCAGCACCAGCGCGCTCTCCTGAGAAGGCGGCTGGGATTTGGCCTGGGGTACAAGGCGGGTAAAGGCCTGCCGTGCGGCCTCTTTATTGCCCAGCCCCGCCTGCGCCTGTGCAATGCGGCGCTGCATATTCAGGGAGTATGGCTCGCCCTGCGGCGTCGCCGGCAGGGTACCAAGGGTAGATTGCGCGCCCGCCCTGTCCCCTTCGGCGATCTGGACTTCAGTCAGGCCGAGGATCGCATCGCCATTTTGCGGTTCGCGCGCCAGCACGGTGCCATAGGCCGCCTTCGCGGCGTCGGTATCGCCCCGCTGCTGCGCCCAGTCGGCGAGGGTTAACTCAATACGGGTGGAGGGGGGCTGCTGGCGCAGCAGGCTCTCCGCCTCCTGCTCCTTGCCGCTGTCGCGCAGGCGGTTAGCGGTCTCCATAATCTGATTGCCCTGCAGGCGCTCGGCCAGCTCGCGGATATTGGCGTTCCACCGGCTTTGCGGCAGGGTATTGAGATGGCTCAGCGCGGCACGATCCTGGTCGTTGCCGGAGAGGTACAGCCCGTTGGCGTACACCTGCTCAGGATCGTCCGGCTTCTGGGTGGCGAGCTGGCGCATCAGGGTATCGGCCTGGCTACGCTGGCCGCTGCTCCAGAGATCGCGGGCAAGGCGATAGGTAATCCAGACGCTGCCCGGATCCATCGCCAGACGACGGCGCTGGATCTCCGCCGCCTGGGCATAGTTGCCCTGGTTTTCCAGCGCTTCGGCCTGCTGGGCCAGCTTCTCGTTATTCAGGCTACGTTCGATGTCGTCGATGCTGCGCCGCTGGCTGGCCGGGAGCGAGGCAATAAACTGGCTGGCTTTCTCCGGCGACTCGGCGCGGTAGATATTCGCCAGGCCGCGCACCGCGTTGCTGTTGCCGCTGTCCATCCGCAGCGCCTGGCGGTAAAAATTCTCGGCCGCGGCGCTGTCTTTGCGCGCCATCGCCGCATCGCCCAGCCCCAGCACCGCATAGCTGTCGGTATTATCGGTGGCGCGCGCCTGCTGGTAGTAGCGCTCCGCCTGGGCGACGTTACTGGACTTCAGGGCGGCGTCGCCCTGCTGGATCAGCAGCCAGTAGCGGTTCACCTTCAGCAGGCTGTCCCACTTGTCGCGGTTCGGGCTTTGGGGATCGAGGGCGATCGCTTTTTCAAACTGGGCCACCGCCCGGGCGCGATCCCCTTTCTGGGAGTACGCCTGGCCGAGGGCACCTACCGCTTCGCTGTCCGCACGGTTGGCGCTGACGGCCTGCTCAAGCTCGCTCACCGCCTGGCTGCCCTGCCCGGCTTCGACGGCGGCCAGCCCCTGGGCTTTGGCGCGGAAGGCCGGGTCGGCCAGCTGCTGCTGCTGTTGCGCCAGCTGGGTGCGGGCTAACTCCACGCTGTCACCCTCGCTGAAGATCAGCAGGTAGTCCTGCAACGCCTTGACGCTGGCGTTGCTCACCGGCTGGTCTTTGATCTGCTGATACCAGATGGAAGCCGCGGCGCCGCGGCCGTTGTTGGAGTTTGCCATCTGGCGCAGGACGGTAAAGCCCTCGTCCCGGCGGCCGCTCTGGAAAAGCAGCTGCGCCAGCGCGTTCTGCAGCTCCGCGTTGCCCGGACTGCTGGCGTTGATTTTTTTCATCTGGGCGATGGCTTCGTCCCGGCGGCCGGGGGCTTTCGCCACCAGCGACCAGTATTCGGTCGCCACCGCGCCGTCCGGCGGGTTGCCGGCAAAGAGCTTGTCGTAGGCGGCGATCCCCTCGGCGGTGTGGCCGGTGGTGGCCAGCAGCCGCGCCTGCTGTAGCGCCTGGCGGCCTTCGGCGCTGGAGAGCGACATGCCGCTGCGCGACGATTTGTACGCCTCTGAGTCAGGGGCCATCGCCTTCAGGCGGTCCAGCTCTTGCTGCGCCCCGCTGGTATCGCCCTGGCGCAGCAGATAGCGGAAACGGGCGGCCATCACGTCCGGGTTGTTGGGATCGATCAGTTCAAGGCGGTTCAGCGACTGGCGGACCAGGTCTTCGCGTTGGGTGGCTTCGCCGAGGCGCACCTGCTCCAGCAGCTGCTTTTGCTGCGGAGAGTTAACCGCCTGGGCGGCGGGCAGCAGGGCCAGGCCAAGCGATAAACTGAGTAAACTTACTGTGAACTTGCGCATTCCTGGCCCCAGTCAGGTTGTAACTCACCCTTAACGGTGAAACGAAAACGATGCTGATCCCAACCCTGTCCGAAGAGGGTCAGTACGTAGCTGTAATAGGCATCTTTACCGGGAAACTGGTCCGCCACGCGCTGGCGCTGTACCGCCTGGGCATCGCGGTCCTGTAAAAACGGCAGCAGCGAGGCCGAGAAGCCCACGGGCCCCTGGCCGGTGGCGTTGCCCGTGGCGACATCCACCCGCTCCGGGGGAACGCCCTGCTTCGCGGTCAGGGTCGCCATAGGCTTAAGCCGGGTGAGAAGGCGCGCTTTTTGCGGATCCTGGTCGTGCATCATGCCCACCCACAGCCAGACGCGAATAGCGTCATAGCTGCTGACCAGCGTCTTATCCGCCTTTAACTGCCATTTGCTTTTTTCATAGCGCACCCAGTCGGGGGAATAGCCTTTTGGCGCGGTCTCCAGCAGGAGCCGCAGGTTGGTTTCGCGCAGGGTAGTCCAGGGCTCGCCGAAGCGGGTGAAGTAGCGCGCCAGCTGCGGCGGCAGGTAGCTCGGGTTAAAACGCCAGGTATTCTCTTCGCTAAAGCCTACCCTGCCCGGCAGCAGCATCAGCCCGAGTCCCGGCACCTTCACCACCTCGTCACGGGCGATAAGGGTTAATAATTTGCGCCCGGTGGCGGTGTAATCCGGTTTTTTCCACAGGCGGCCGGCCTCCAGCAGCGACCAGGCGATCCAGATATCCGCATCCGAGGCGGAGTTGGTATCGAGCGTCTGCCAGCTGTTGTCCTCTTTTTTGCCCCACAGCCAGGCGGGAAGATGGTCGCTGAGCGCCCCCTGGGCCAGGTTGTCCTGGGTCCAGCCGAGGATCCGCGCAAAAGCCTCGCGGTCGTTGGCGACGAGGGCAAAGAACAGCGCGTAGCTTTGCCCCTCCGACGTGGTGATGCTGCGGGAATCGCTGGGATCGATAACCCGCCCGTCCTCGCTGATATAGTCCTGTTTAAACTGCGTCCAGGCCGGCCAGCTGCAGGCGGCGCGGAGATCCGTCACCGCCAGCATGAGTACGGCCATCACGCAGTAGCGCAGCCTTTTCATCGCGGCTTACTCGTTATCCGGATCGAGACGGCGGCGGCTGATGATCCGCAGCAGACGCCACAGCACCCAGGCCAGCAGCACCACGCTGATTGCCGCGAAGAACGCCAGCAGCACCGGGTGATTCGACAGGGCATACCAGACGCGCTCAAACCACGGCAGATGCCCCACGTAGTAGATATCCCCCACGCGCAGGCTGTTTACCCCCGACTCGCGGATAATAGAGACCGAGCCAAACATCGCCGCCCGCTTGCCGCTGTCGTTCATCGCCTGATTGAGCAGCTCATAGCCGCGCGGGCTGTCCGCCAGCAGGGCGATAACGCTACGCTGTTCGTTATAAGGTGACTGGAAGCCGACCACCGCCGCCATCGGGCCTGTGGAGGAGACCTCTGCCCGCACGTTGGCCTGGCGGTCGCCCTCATCCGGCATGATGCTCGGGAAGGGGCTCTGGCGCAGCGGGGTATTCACCCAGGCCTCGGTCGCCTGCACCAGCAGATCGACGCGCTTATCATCCTTCAGCGCCGGCGGGATCGCCCCCACCAGCAGGATATCCGCATCTTTATCTTTTAACTGGTCCGCATCGTTGGTCAGGGTGAAGTTCAGGGCCGGCAGGCCGGTCTGCGCCCCTACGGTGCCCAGGGTATCCAGCAGGGTGGTCAGCTGGCCTTCATTCGGCGCTTTTGGCGTCACCACGATGGATTCCGACAGGTCGGCCATCCGGCTGAACGGGAAGCTGGCGTTAGCAAAGGCGCGCAGGTCCGGCATCGCAATGAAGTGATAGTACTTCGAGAAGTCGATGGTGGAGTCATCGCCGATCACCACGTGGTTCTGCACCTGCTGGAAGGTGATGCAGTTTTCCACCGAGCCGCCCGGCATCGGGTTCATATACTGGAAGTCAAAACGCAGCTGGTTGATAGCGCCCAGCTTCAGGGCCGGAATAGAAACGTCGGTTTTGCCATCCAGCAGCCCCTGCAGTACCGGCAGGCGCAGCAGCAGGCGGTTATCCTCCTGGGTGCTGGTCAGGCCAAAGGATTGCAGGAACTGGTTGTTGAGGCTGATATCCATCCGCGAGCTGTCTTTGGTCGGCGGCGAGGTGTAGCGATAGTTGAGGTTCATGTCGATGCCGTTGCTGCGCAGCAGATAGAGATCCGGCGGCAGGTTCAGCGACAGGCTAATCGACGACGGCTGCAGGCCGGTGGCCTGCAGCTGCTCTTCATAGGTTTTTAGTTCACCAAAGGTCACTTCGCGATCGGTACGTACCCAGTTCGGCGCGTCGTAAGGCTTACGCGGCAGCAGGGGTTTTACCTCGTTGATGGTCACGCTATTGCCGCGGAACAGGGCGTTACCCTGCGCCAGCCCCTGGGCCGCCTGCAGCAGATCTTTATCGTCGCGGCCAAACACCACCAGCAGCTTCACATAGGGGTTATCCGGATGGCTCATCATCTCGATGGTCGGGGCTTTGACCTGCGGATGGTTGCGCAGGAACGCCGGACGGCGGGCGTTGGTGGCAAAGATAATGGCGTTAGTGTCCGGCAGCTTGTCGTAGACCACCGGGAAGCTCTGGCCGCGCCAGCCGCTGCGGGAGCCAAACCAGGAGGCGATAACGGCCGCCGCCTTCTGCTCGGTGAGATCCGGCGAGCCGGCAAACACCATCGGCAGCGTCAGCGGGCGGTTGTCGCGTTCGTCAAAGAAGGGGACCGGGAAGCGCGACAGATCGTTATTCACCGCCAGCGACTGGTAGGTCAGATCCAGCGAGCTGCTGCGGCCCACGTCCAGCCACAGGGTGCTGCTGGCCGGGTTTTCGCACACGTCGCGGTAGTGGCCGACGAACTCCAGCCGCACGCGGTTAAAATCGGTGATAAACAGCGGGTTGATCGGCAGCTGCGCCAGGGTTTTCTTGCCCAGCTGCTCTTTGGTGACCGGCAGTACGCCCATCAGCTCATCGTTCAGATAGACCTTCAGCTGCGACTGCACCGGCAGCAGGGAGGGGGACGGCGTGTACTCGAGGTTCAGCATCGCTTTCGACACTACCTCATCGCTGCGCATGCCGAACTCGATGCCGCCGTTGGGGTTAACCCCGCGCAGCACCATGCTGCCCGGCGGCGGCGCAATCTGGGCAAAGCTCAGTTTTACATCACGCGATGGGGTGCCGTCTGCCACGATAGGCGCGCTGGCGCCGTTTACGCCCGGCATTACCTGGCCCACGGGGGTATTGGCGGCCGGCAGCGTCTGCCCTTCGGTCGGCTGGGTGGGGATCACCGCCTCCGTCTGTCCGGGCGCGGCGGTCACCGCCGGCTCGGCGGGAGTTGCCACAACGGGAACCGTTGGCGCAGGCGTCGTCTCGGGCGCCGCCCAGGCCATAAGGGAGGGAAGCGCACTCATCCCGACTGCCACTGCACTAATCCATGATAGTTTTCTTTTCATCGCATTATCATCATTGTTGAGCCATAACCGGGTCTACGTGCTGTACCGTCTCGCCACGCTCAGGACGGCGAGGAACGAACGACACAACCCAGGAAACCAGCGAGGTAAGTGACCGGAATATCAATTTCACGGACGGTGGAGCAAATTCGGCAAGGTGGCGATAACCACGGAAGCCCAGCTTCAGGATATCCATCAGGCTTTCCAGCGGCTTATCTTCCGGGAAGCTGTCCTGCCAGAGCGCCCACGTGTCCGCGCGGGCAAAAGTACACTGCACAAAATCGATATGCTGCTTTTTGGTAAGCTGCATTAGCTGCAGACCCACTTCGTTGCCCATCACGCGCGCAACCCGGGTCGGGAAGACATACTCCTGCTGGCCGCGCTTCAGCAGCAGATTGACCTTCTGCCCTTCCAGCACCTGTGCCTGACCGTGGATTTTGATCCCCAGCCCGCCGTCGGAGAAGTCGTGCACGGTGCAGGAGAAGAGATGACCATCTTCGCGGGCGATGGCCGCAGGCATGGCGATCTCAACGCGGTGCGCCCGGCGCACCTGTTTGCTCTCCACCGACACCGCCACCGCGCCGCCGAGAATTATCAGGTTGTAGAATACCCACGCCACGCTGACGAAGACGGTGAGGATCTCATTCTCCGGCCCGTTAAAGTAGCGCCAGACGCCGAACAGGACGCCGACGATATTCAGCAGCACCAGGAAGATATAGGGCCGGGAGATTACCCAGTCCACGTACTCCTCCTCCACCAGCCCGCCCTTCGCCGTAACGTTAAACTTGCCCTTGTGGGGGTTAATCAGCGCCACCATGGTCGGCGGCGCGATATACCATGCCAGCACGGTTTCGTAGATCTCACTCCAGAACGAGTGGCGATATTTGCCCTGAATTTTGGAGTTGGTCAGGCTGGCGTGGATCATGTGCGGCAGTACAAAGAGCGCAATCATAATCGCCGGCGCGTAGATGATATAGGCGTGCAGCAGCAGGAAGGCCAGCGGCGCCGTCAGGAAGATAAGCCGCGGAATTCCCGACAGGAAATGGAACATGGCGTTGAGATAGCAGAGGCGCTGGCCGATTTTCAGCCCCTTGCCAAACAGGGGGTTGTCGAGGCGGAAGATCTGCACCATGCCGCGCGCCCAGCGGATACGCTGGCCGATATGCGCCGAGAGCGACTCGGTCGCCAGTCCCGCCGCCTGCGGGATACGCATATAGGCGGAGGTGTGGCCGCGACGGTGCAGGCGCAGGGAGGTGTGCGCATCTTCGGTCACCGTCTCAACCGCAATGCCGCCAATCTCATCCAGCGGCCCGCGGCGGATCACCGCGCAGGAGCCGCAGAAGAAGGTGGCATCCCACATGTCGTTCCCGTCCTGCACCAGCCCGTAGAACAGCGTGCCTTCGTTGGGGGTTTTGCGAAAACGGCCGAGGTTGCGCTCAAAGGGATCCGGCGAGAAGAAGTGGTGCGGCGTCTGCATCATGGCCAGCTTTTGGTCCTTCAGGAACCAGCCCATGGTCATCTGCAGGAACGAGCGCGTCGGCACGTGGTCGCAGTCGAAGATAGAAACGAAATCGCCTTTGGCGTACTTAAGGGCGTTATTGATGTTGCCCGCCTTGGCGTGCTCGTGGGTGGTACGGGCGATATACTTCACCCCCACGCTTTCGGCAAACAGCCGGAATTCTTCCCGCCCGCCGTCGTCCAGGATCCAGATTTCGAGCTTATCCTTCGGCCAGTCGATGCCCAGCGAGGCGTAAATGGTGTTCTTCACCACGTTCAAATCTTCGTTGTAGGTCGGCACGAAGATATCAACGCTCGGCCAGAGGCGGGTATCTTTCGGCAGCGGCACCGGCTGGCGGTTGAGCGGCCAGACAACCTGGAAATAGCCCAGCACCAGCACTACCCAGGCGTAGGTCTCGGCGAACAGCAGGATCAGGCCGCAGACCAGGCTTACCGGATCGTTCCAGTTAAGGGTGGAGGTATAACGCCACCAGATATAGCGGCAGGAGACGGTAAGCGACAGCACGATCAGCATCAGCGCCGAGAAGCGGCCCGGAATACGACGCACCAGCAGCGCCACGCCCCACAGCAATATCAGGAAGATAAACTGCGCCAGCGGGTTAAAGGGCTGGGTAATGCAGACCAGCGCCAGCACCAGCGAGAAGACCACCACCACCCCAAGGATGAAACGGCGCAGCCCGGGATGCAGGTGCCCGAGCTCTTTTTCCGATTCCAGATGGCTGGTCTGGTGGCGAACGCGCTCGGGAAGATGATCGAGCCACTGGTGATAGCGGCCACGCAGGTTCTTAAAGCGCACCATGCTGCGCCAGTGCGGCACGGATTTCTCCCGGCGCGCGGAGGTGAGCAGCAGCCAGGCCGCCTGAATCAGATAGCGGGCCGGATCGAGCGGACGCGGCCGGTCGGGATTGATATGCGGATAAAGTTCCCCGTGGCGGGCGCGGATCTGCTGCCAGCGCGGGTGCTCAAGGGGAAGAAAGAGCCAGGCCAGAACAGCCCACAGGCAGCCCAGCGCGGCGCTAAACGCCGGCGCGCCGTGCAGCCGGTAGTTGCGGTAGCGCTCGCTCAGGCGCGCGCTCACCGGCGGGATCAGCAGCCAGGCCGTCAGACGGCTCATTCTGCGCTCCCGGCCATAAGGGGTTTCACCTTCATGTTCAGCAGGCACCAGTTGGCGAGGATCATTATCTCTTCCGCCGCCAGCGAGTCGCTGCGGTATTCGCCGAGAGGCTGTTTTGACGCCAGGCACTCGACCATGGCCTCGTCGCGGTGGACCACCATCGGCATCAGGCGACGCTGGCTCTGTAGCCAGACCTGATAGAGATCGTCCTGCAGCTGGCTACCGATGCGCAGATCGTTGATCAGGATGTGGGTTTTCGCCGGCAGCGTCTGCTGATGCAGGCGAATATGGCAGTTGGTATCGGGCTTAACGATGGTAAAAGTGTGGTCGCACAACTCCACCAGCTGGCGGGTTAAGGGATCGTGGCCATGGGGCAGGTCGAGCAAAATCCACTGATAGTGGCTTTTCGCTTTTAACAGATGCAGCGCGTGGATGAACTGGCCCAGCGTGTTTTGCAGGCTATGCTGGTTGTCCCGCTCTTCGGCGGTCAGCTGGCCAAAGGGCAGAATATCCAGCTGCGAGGTGTAGCGCTGGCCGGCATCACGCCAGTCGGTGCCATCTAACAGTGCCCGGCCCCACCCTTCGGTACGGGTGAAGTCGATGTTAAACGACATGCGCAGCAGGTTATCGGCACAGGCGTCTATCACCAGCACCGACTCACCTAATAACTGTAATGACCACCCCAGCGCTGCCGTGATGGATGTGGTTCCCACTCCACCGCGTACGCCCTGTAAACCAACTACGGCCATCCACGGCTCCCTTATTGTTGTTGGGCAAACTCCGCCAATAATGGCCAGCGTTTAATCGCCGCTGCCAGTTGCTCGCGTTGCGAAATATCGGTGTAGTCTATTTCTGGCAATGAAAAAGCCTGGCTAAGGGCCAGGAAATCATTCTGGAATGTGTAACCGAGGCCGGAATCCAGCGTCGTAGTTTCAGTTTCATTGTTATGCATTCGACTCTCATCCCGTTGAGTTAAATCTCAAGCTCAGACGTAGCCAGGCATCCTGCCGGCGAAAATTCGTTTACATGCTAAATCTGATGTTCTTTAATTTCAATGTTAGGTTTATTTCTTTGCTTTCGCTAGTAAACTGAATGCAGACAATTTAGTACAAAGAGGGACATCGTGGACCCGATATTTTCGATTGGCATCCAGTCACTATGGGATGAATTGCGTCATATGCCAGCCGGTGGGGTATGGTGGATCAACACCGATCGCAACGAAGATGCTATTAGCCTGATAAATCAAACGGTTGCAGCTCAAGAAGCGCAGGCAAAGGTGGCGGTTATCACCATGGGTGACGATCCTGCGGCGATCGTCCAGCGGGAAGGTGAAGGCGGGCCGGACAAGGTTCGCTTATTTTCCATGCCAGATTCAGAAAATGGTCTATACTTTTTGCCCCGCGATATACAGTGCAGTATCGATCCGGATCGCTATTTAATCATCCTTAAATGCGCAAATAACGCATGGTTAAATATACCGGTAGAAAAATTGCGACTGTGGCTGGAAAAAATGAATAAATGGGCGCGCTTTTATCATTGCACGCTTTTGGTTATCAGCCCCGGAACAAATAACGATAAGCAATTTTCATTATTAATGGGGGAATATCGTTATCTGTTTGGTCTCGCCAGTTTGCGCTATCAGGCAGATATTCATCAGTATGATATTGCGTTCTGGTGTAATGAAAAGGGCGTAAGCGCGCGTCAGCAATTAATGCTTAAACAGGATAATAACGGCTGGCAATTAGTGCAGCAGGAGGAGCGCGTTGTTCAGCCGCGCAGCGATGAAAAACGGATCCTGAGCAACGTCTCGGTGCTGGAGGGCGCGCCGCCGCTTTCAGAGCACTGGGCGCTGTTTGACAGCAACGAGGCCCTGTTTAACGAAGCCCGCACCACCCAGGCGGCCACCATTATTTTCTCGCTCACCCAGAATAACCAGATCGACGCCATCGCCCGGCAGATCCACACCCTGCGCCGCCAGCGCGGTAGCGCGCTAAAAATAGTGGTGCGGGAAAACCATACCAGCCTGCGCGCCACGGACGAGCGTCTGCTGCTGGGCTGCGGCGCCAATATGGTGATCCCGTGGAATGCGCCGCTGTCGCGCTGCCTGACGCTTATCGAGAGCATTCAGGGCCAGCAGTTTAGCCGCCACGTGCCGGAAGATATCTCCACCCTGCTCTCCATGACCCAGCCCATGAAGCTGCGTGGTTTCCAGAAGTGGGATACCTTCTGCGACGCGGTGAACAATATGATGAATAACACCCTGCTGCCCGCCGATAATAAAGGTATCCTGGTGGCGCTGCGGCCGGTGCCCGGCATTCGCGTTGAGCAGGCGCTCACGCTCTGCCGCCCGAACCGCGTCGGGGATATCATGACCATCGGCGATAACCGGCTGGTGCTGTTTTTATCCTTCTGTCGGGTAAACGATCTCGACACGGCGCTCAACCATATCTTCCCGCTGCCCACCGGCGATATTTTCTCTAACCGGATGCTGTGGTTTGAAGACAACCAGATCGCGGCGGAAATAGTGCAGATGCGCGCCGTTAAGCCTGAACAGTGGAGCAAACCGCTACCGATGGAAAAAGGCGCCAGGCCGGTTCTGAACGCCACTCACGATGGCCACGCCTGGCGGCGCATACCGCAGCCGCTACGCTTACTGGATGATACCGTGGAGAGTCAGTCATCATGAATATCAGCGATATTATTCAGCTGGTGATACTTTGCGCGCTGATCTTCTTCCCGCTGGGATACTACACGCGCCATTTTTCCCGCCGTATTCGCGATACGGCGCGATTGATTTTTATTAAGCCTCGCTATGTTAAACCCGCCGGGACGCTGAAACGCGCCGGGCAACAGGGCAAACCGAAAACATGACCAACTCTTCTTATACGACTTCGGCGCCTTCGCCGCTCTGGCAGTACTGGCGCGGCCTTTCCGGCTGGAACTTCTACTTCCTGGTGAAGTTTGCCCTGCTGTGGGCGGGTTACCTTAACTTCCATCCGCTGCCGAACCTGGTTTTTATGGCCTTCCTGCTGATGCCGATCCCTAATCTCCGGCTGCACCGCCTGCGCCACTGGATTGCGATCCCGATAGGGTTCGGCCTCTTCTGGCACGACACCTGGCTGCCGGGTCCGCAAAGCATGCTGAGCCAGGGTTCGCAGGTGGCGGGCTTTAGCCTGGACTACCTGCTCGACCTGGCGACCCGCTTTATTAACCTGCAGATGATTGGCGCGCTCTTTGTGCTGCTGGTCGCCTGGCTGTTCCTCTCCCAGTGGGTGCGGGTAACGGTGTTTGTGGTGGCGATTATGCTGTGGCTGAACGTCCTTACCGTTGCCGGTCCGGCCTTTACCCTGTGGCCTGGCGGCCAGCCGACCACTACCGTCACCACCGATGGCGCGACGGTAGCCCCTACGGTGGCCGCCACCGGCAATACGGCAGTGGTGGGGGATATTCCGGCGCAAACGGCGCCGCCGACCACCGCAAACCTGAATAACTGGCTCTCAACCTTCTATAATGCGGAAGAGAAACGCCAGACCAAATTCCCGGATGCGCTCCCCGCCGACGCCCAGCCGTTTGAGCTGCTGGTGATCAACATCTGCTCCCTCTCCTGGGCAGACGTGGAGGCGGCCGGCCTGATGTCGCATCCGCTGTGGTCGCATTTCGATATTCAGTTTAAAGATTTTAACTCCGCCACCTCCTACAGCGGCCCGGCGGCGATCCGCCTGCTGCGCGCCAGCTGCGGCCAGCCGTCGCATAAAAACCTCTACCAGCCCGCCGGTAACCAGTGCTACCTGTTCGATAACCTGGAGAAACTGGGCTTCGAACAGCACCTGATGCTGGGCCATAACGGGGTATTTGGCGGCTTCCTGAAGGAGGTTCGTGAAAACGGCGGCATGCACGCCCCGCTGATGGACCAGACCGGCCTGCCGGTGCCGCTGCTGGGCTTTGACGGTTCGCCGGTCTATGACGATACCGCGGTGCTGCAGCGCTGGATGCAGACCACCGAGAAGGATAAAAACGCCCGCAGCGCCACCTTCTATAACACCCTGCCGCTGCACGACGGCAACCACTTCCCCGGCGTAAGCAAGGTGGCGGACTACAAGGTGCGCGCCCAGAAGCTGTTTGATGAACTGGATGCGTTCTTCACCGAGCTTGAGAAATCCGGGCGTAAAGTGATGGTGGTGATGGTGCCGGAACACGGCGGCGCGCTGAAGGGCGATAAGATGCAGGTCTCCGGCCTGCGCGATATCCCGAGCCCCTCTATCACCAACGTGCCTGCCGGGGTGAAATTCTTCGGCATGAAAGCCCCGCATCAGGGGGCGCCTATCGAGATAACCCAGCCGGTCAGCTATCTGGCGATCTCCGAGCTGGTAGCCCGCGCGGTGGACGGCAAGATGTTTGTGGAAGATAACGTCAACTGGGAGCAGTACGTGAAGGGGCTGCCGCAGACGGCGGCGGTATCGGAGAACGCCAACGCGGTGGTGATCCAGTACCAGAATAAACCTTACGTTCGCCTGAACGCCGGCGACTGGGTACCTTATCCGCAGTAACCCGCCGGTCCCCTCTGCCACGCAGAGGGGACCTCACTGGTGCGTTAAATAGCAGATAGCGCTCTGCTAATTAATATGTTCAGTTCAATCCGGATAATATTTTTAACATCCATATCTATGGTCCGAACCTAATTTTAACCGCACGCTTACATCCGCCCAATTTATTGCAGAATAATGACGGTCGCGGCTTATTTCGCACTGGCTTTATATACGGGCTATATTTGTTTTACCCAACAAAAAAGGAGCCGCGGCTCCTTTTTTGTTATTCTGCGCTACGCAATGAAATTTCACCGCCCATCCACGGCTTTATTACCCCATCCTGATCGAGAAGTAATGCCCCCTGCGCATCGATGCCGCGGGAAATACCAAACACCTCTTTATCACCCATAATCAGCTTCACCGGGCGATTAATAAAGTTATCGAGCTTTTCCCAGCGGGTGAGGAACGGAGCCAGCCCCTCCTGCTCGAAGCAGAGCAGCGACGCGCGCAGCTCTTTTATCAGGCGCACCGCCAGGGTATTGCGATCGATGGTTACTCCGGCTTCCTGCAGGTTTACCCACCCCTGATTCACCACGTCGCTCTGCACGTTGCGCATAACCATATTAATGCCGGCACCTATAACGATATGCGCCGCATCGCCTGTTTTCGCCGTCATTTCCACCAGGATACCGGCAAGTTTGCGATCGTCGAGATAGAGATCGTTAGGCCATTTTACGCGAACCTTGTCCGCGCCCAGCGCCTGCAGCACCTCCGCCATCACGATGCCAATGACCAGGCTTAACCCCATGGCGGCGGCCGGACCCTGCTCAAGGCGCCAGTACATCGACAGGTAAAGGTTAGCCCCAAAGGGCGAGAACCATTTACGACCGCGACGACCGCGCCCTGCCTGCTGGTACTCCGCCACGCAGCTATCGCCGGAGCGCAGCTCGCCGATGCGATCCAGCAAATACTGGTTGGTAGAGTCGATCACCGGCAGAACAGCCACGCTGCCCTCTTCGATCTGGCTCTGGATCCGCGCCTGATCCAGAAGCTGAACCGGGTCAGGCAGGCTATAACCTTTGCCCGGCACGGTAAAGACGTCCACCCCCCAGTCGCGCAGGGTCTGGATATGCTTGTTGATGGCCGCCCGGCTCATGCCGAGGCGCTCGCCAAGCTGCTCGCCGGAGTGAAACTCTCCGTCGGCCAGAATGGAGATCAGGGTTAAGGGGACAGTATTGTCCTTCATGCGATAGCCTCCACCGCGTTGACTTCGCCGTTTGCGCCGATAAAGCGCACTTCGGGCTCCAGCCAGACATTGAATTTTTCGCCCACGCGCTGGCGAACCAGATGCGCCAGCTGCACAACCTCTTCGCTGGTGGCGTTATGTTCGTTGATCAGAACCAGCGCCTGCTGACGATGAACCGCGGCGCCGCCGCAGGTCGTTCCCTTCAGCCGGCATTGATCGATAAGCCAGCCCGCGGCCAGCTTCACGCTGCCGTCCGCCTGCGGATAGTGCGGCGCGGTGGGCCACTGCGCGAGGAGCGCATCAGCCACCCCGGCGGTAACGACCGGGTTCTTAAAGAAGCTGCCCGCATTGCCCTGCACTTTCGGATCCGGGAGCTTGCTCATCCGCATATGGCATACGGCATCAAACACCTCGCGGGGGGTGACGGTGGCAGGATCGAGGCGGGTTAAGTCGCCGTAAGAGAGCACCGGCCGCCAGTTTTTACTCAGGCGCAGGCCTACGGCTACGATGACAAATTTATCCTGATACTCATGCTTGAAGATGCTGTCGCGGTAGCCGAAGCGGCACTGCTCCGCGGTTAAACGAACCTCTTCGCCGGTGGCCAGCTCGATGCAGTCAACGTATTCGCAGACATGCTTAAGCTCGATGCCATAGGCGCCGATGTTCTGAATTGGGGAAGATCCGGCGCAGCCGGGGATCAGGGCAAGGTTTTCCAGCCCGGGCATACCCTTATCGAGGGTAAATTGCACCAGATTGTGCCAGTTTTCGCCGGCACCCACGTGCAGACGCCAGCACTCCTGCGCCTCTTCAACGGCGATCCCGGTGATGCGGTTAACGATCACCGTGCCGGAATAGTCCTCCAGGAAGAGGACGTTACTACCTTCGCCCAGGATAAGAACCGGCTGCTGTTGCTGCGTTGCGTTATTCCATGCGGCCAGCAGTTGCTGCGCATCGTTGGCCCGCACGATCTGACGGGCATTTCGGTCAATACCGAAGGTATTCCAGGGCTTTAAGGAGTGATTCATAGAGGCTATCCAGATGCAAAAACCGGCATAGTTTACCGTATATGCAGTCCGTTAGGGGATAACTTTGCAGAAGGGGTATAACGCGCAGAAACGCAAAAAGCCCATCCGTCAGGATGGGCTTTTCACTTAATTGATGCCTGGCAGTTCCCTACTCTCGCATGGGGAGGCCCCACACTACCATCGGCGCTACGGCGTTTCACTTCTGAGTTCGGCATGGGGTCAGGTGGGACCACCGCGCTACAGCCGCCAGGCAAATT